>JGI20225J20221_1000697_pt2 | contig 69754 bp, 62 predicted proteins | sample BioMet4_FD_20221 | JGI IMG/M metagenome (IMG submission 20221) | reverse complement strand
CGAGTAACCAAAGAGGCTTAACGAAATACTTTCTGTGGCTTTTAATATCGTATGGACTCTATTTTTCTCTACTCGCCCTTATATAAATTTCCGTGGTTAGTCCCAAAACTTTATGACTGATTGGACAACTTAACCAGCGCAAGGCGTTTGGTTGGCATAACTCCAAAGGCAGGGCACCTATGGTTAGACTTATTTAAAGACCGTGCTAGCCAGTCAGTCTAGCTAGAAAAAAGCAGCCCTTTTCTATAATTTCACCTTAAAAATGGGAGGCTTCCTTCGGGGCCCATTACTAACTGGTCCTTATACCTATCTAATGTCAACTACGCGTTAAAACGAATGGTTACGGTAATTTAAGAGCATAGGCCCTTTGTTCCAACCTTCACAAAAAGTTTTTTTTATGCCTATCGACATAACAAAGGGCATTTCCTATTACCTTAGCCTTAAGGTGGGCTTCGGAACCCGAAGCAATAAGGCATATCTATAATTTGGTTTGCTGACATCCTGTTTGCCTCTTGTCCCATGGCCGGGACCCTAACTAGGACACATTTCTCAAATAGCTTTTCGTGCCTCCTTTTTATACCCGTCTTTTTCGTGAGGGCCCGTTCCCCGTCACTCAAAGAAAAAAGTAATGGGAATTTTTATAATTAATATCGCTACCCTACCAAATTAACTGTGTGAAATACACCAGGAAAAATCTGAATGTGTGAAACACTTTAATGAGGGACAATGCGGTAATGCACCCGAAACATAGTAAGCAAGTAGAAAATGGCTACCCGAAGGTGGGTAGCAAAAATATACTACAGGGAAGCCCTTGACCAAGAAAAGATGCATGCCTAGTAATGAAGGCCCTTTATACGGGGGTGAAATAACTTATCTGAGGTAGTTTTAGGAGGACGACAAAACAGCATTTTTACGGAATGCCGGCGTAGTTTTGGAGGACGCCGGGGAGCCATTTTTATGGGACGACGGCCCTTGTTCCCTGTCACTTAATTAAAAAGAGTAACCAGCAATGTATGTATTATCAAAATTTAAAAAGAATAGGTATTATCAAAACAAAATTGAAAAAAATAAAAAACAAGAAATTTTAGGTTTAATAAGTAAGTGTATTAGTAAGGTTGTGTAATTTTAATACTTTTTTTCATTTTAATACGAACCGATACCCGGACTAAAAACCGTAAAGAGAAACCTGGTAAGTCCGAGTCTTTCATTTCCAACAAAGACCGCTACATTTTCGGAATTTTCCCTCTTTTTTAGGATGTTGAGTTAATGTTAATACTCCATACCGACACCCTGCCAAAATTTGGCTTCGACTTATGTGGTTTATTTTTTCATCTTCTTATGTTTGTTTTTTCTTCGACCACCATTTCCCCGCTGTTTACCAAACCGATGTACCTTACTTCTGTTTCGGTTTTGCGAAAGTTGGGGCGGAAACTTCTTGTAAATTTGTTACGTAACCTTTTTTTTGTCGCACTAACGGCCCGCGTTATTTTTTTTCCCTACGATTCATAATGCGGAATGCGACTTTTGGCATAAAAAACTTGGACCGAAGTTGCAACCGTAACTTGCCTTTTAACGTTCATAGTTACACCCTTCAATAATAATGGCTTTGGTTTTTAGGTAGCCGCCTTCAATTCGGTTTGATAAAAATTTTTGTAGGGACCACCACGGCGATACCCAAACTAAAACTAAGTCCGATGGGCGCAGGTTTTTCCGATGCTTTGACGTCCATGATATCAACCTTTTATGGACAGATTTTACGAAAAATTTATCCTAATCATAAATTTCGACGGATTTCATGAATTTCACGGATTTCAATTCTCAAAATATTCGTGAAAAATTTTTGGAAAAAGTTTTGTATTTCTTTAGGACGGACCTTGAAATTTAACTCCGTCCAAAAAATAAAAGGGAACTCCGGAAAAATAGTATAACTTTTATATTTACCGGGTCCGGATAAGGGTCTGATTTCACTTTGACTAGTTAGTTTTGGCATCACTTTTCCAAGAGCTATTTCCTTTTGGAGGCTCATTGGTTAACGTCCCAACCGCTCTCTATGACATCTTTTGGTTCGTAACCCTTTCGCCCATATGCACACCCGCCGTTAAAGGCTTGGTTATGTAGCCAAACGCCAAATGGCCAGCCGAACCTGACGGTAAGCCAGACAAAACTACCTCTATACGTCTGTACCGAGCCAATACAACAGAACAGGTTAAACGGTATTCTATTTTTTTCTCGTTTTGCCGCGGTTGTTTTCCCCAAAGCCTACTCGTTAGGGCCGTTCCAAGCTCCAAACGAAAAAAAACGCTTCGTTCGGTATAGTTTCGCCTTTCTTTTACTCGGTCTTGTCCCTTTAGTCCCGTTTGCCGGATGCCTATAGCAATTTGTTTGTTACGGCCGATGCCGGGGGGTTTTTTTTGTCCCGGTAAAGACCTTTTCCGAATAAGTTCTGCAAGGAAGTATTTGTGTTGCGGGTTGTCGTGTAAATATGGGTAGCCTAACTACATTATAGGTTCCGACCTTAGGTAGTTATAACAATACTAAATGCCGTATTATAATTGTGTTTGGTCAAAGGCGGCTATCAACCGGGGGCCACTACGGTTTCGTTAAGGTCGCAAAAACCCAAACCTCTGTTATCCAATTTTTGCCAGGCCAGCGGTGCGGTATCGGTAGTGGCCGGTCTTTTTATTTGGCTGGTTTTGCTAAATGCTACTCGATTTTAGACCCCAACTTCCCTGTGTAGCTCGTCCCAAAGGTTTTGTTTCCCTTTTTTGAGGGTCCTCGGTCATTGTGCTCCTACCGTATTTTTTTTCGGCGGCGCTTAATATTAAGAAACAAAACGACGTTAAAAGTTGGGTAAATAAAAAAAAACGTTTTCATTTAAAACTTTAAGGTATTTCCTATTCGTTAATCTTGGGTATTTACCGGCATATTAATTAGACTTTGGAATTTTTAATTTTGTGCGCTCAAAACGACTTTTGTCGTCTAATTTTTGCCTAAAAATTAAAGGTTGAACAGCTTATAAAAGACTAATAGGCAAAAATAATGAGTACGAACGTACCTTTATTTTAAGTCGCAATAGAGCGCCTGGAAAGGATTTTTTAAATCGTGAGCGATGATAGAAAATAGTTTATCTTTTTGACTATTGATTTCTTTGAGCTTATTTTCCGATTCCGACAGTTGAGCGTTCAGTTTCTGAAGCTGCTGCTCATCTTTTTTTTGTTGTGTAATATCATTTATAACCAGCAGATTGCCTAACGAATGTCTTTTGTTGTCAACCAATGGCGTTTTATTAATTTCGTACCAGCGAGGCTCGGGCTCATCAAAATAAATTGTGGCTTGCCGTTCGGTAGTCGAGGCTATTTCGTCCAAAAAGCTCTTAAAAGCCGGAATCATATGGTAGGCTTTTTTACCAATAGCCGATTTGTTTATTCCAAACATCCGGGCAGTCGAAGGATTGAAATCGAGGATGTGTTGGAATTTATCGAGTACCAGTATACCGTTGTTCATTTTTTCGATCAGCAAGTGGCGGGCTACGGGGACCAGATTAAAAAGTTTTTGACGGGTAATCCCAAGGGTAACAATCAAAATGGCAAATAAAACACTAATGGGTGTTATATCGAGCCCTTCTACCGGGCTTAGTCCAAGCTGGTAAATGATGGTAAAACTAAAAGGAAAGATAAGACACAATATATAATAAAAGACCGTGGTTTTATGAAAAGCCGGATTGGTAACGACAAAACGAAGCAGAAAAGCTACCGAGAAAAGCAACAGCAATAAAGAGTAAGAAGTACTGATAAAAAAACCTATGGCATGGTGATAGGTCAGGATGTTGCTGCCGGCTGCACTCCACGAAAATCCGCTCCAGATAAGACGATGCCATTCATTGGTAAATACGAGCAATAGCGATGTTCCCGGAATAATCCACAAGGTCCACTGCCAATGTTTTAACCATTTTGTAGCTAACTGAGTATAATCTACGATGTAGAGCAGAAAAAAAACAGGGCTCGATACAGAACCGATATATTCAATTTTAGAAAAAAGCGATTTGAGTGCAATGGTAGGTGCGGCCGTTTCGATGGTTGCAGCCAATGCCCACTCGGCTGCCATGATAATGGTTACGATAAAAAGAGCCCTGTTGCTAATATGCCTTTTATAATAAATATATATAGCCATCCCCAAGGATAGCAAAGTTGTTGCTAATAATATCCAGGTATAAATGGTAAACTGCCAGGGCATATTTGTTCTTTTTCCTTTTTTAAAACGATAGAGTAGGCTTAAATGTTTTGTACAAAGTTAATATATTTACGGATACATCCTACACTATTTGTAAAAACATCTAAATTATTCAAAACATGAGCGTTATATAAAAAATAGGATAAATTAGCTGATTTTGTTTTTAATAAACCAAAACGTTCAAAAAAGCGTTATGCAAGGTATGAAAACGAATAATTTGGAATTCTCTGATTTAAAATGTTTGCTTGAATCCAAATGCCAGCAATACAACAATCCGTCGTTTATTGCTACCGATCCGGTTTCGATACCTCACCGTTTTGCACGAAAAGAAGACATTGAGATTTCGGCTTTTCTCACAGCAACCATTGCCTGGGGAAATCGTAAAAGCATACTTGCCAATGCTAACAGGCTGATGCAGATGATGGACAATGCGCCCTACGATTTTATCATAAATTCTTCGTTGCAGGCTACGGCTTCCCCAATTGTTGATTTCGTTCACCGAACATTTAGTACCGACGACTGCTTATATTTTATCGAAGCTTTACGGAATATTTATCAGCATCATGGCGGCTTGGAAGCTGCTTTTTCTGAAGGATTAACGCCTGCCGATGCAAACGTAAAGAATGCCATTTCCCATTTTCGTGATCTCTTTTTTGAATTACCGCATTTTCATCGGACAGAAAAGCATGTTTCCAATCCGGCGGCGGGTTCGGCAAGCAAACGACTTAACATGTTTCTGCGCTGGATGGTGCGTGATGACAATCATGGCGTTGATTTTGGATTATGGAAACGAATAAAACCTTCGCAACTTTGCTGTCCGCTGGATGTGCATTCGGGAAGGACCGCCCGCAACCTGGGTTTGCTCACCCGCAAAGCCAACGACTGGCAAGCGGTAGAAGAGTTGACTGCTAATCTTAAAAAATATGATGCCAACGATCCTGTAAGGTACGATTTTGCACTTTTCGGAATTGGAGTTTTTGAAAACAGAAGATAGGATTACCTGAATTCCGTCAATTCAATTTAGGATGGAAATAAAAAACAAAGGGAACCTTTCGGCTCCCTTTGATGCAAGTAGTTTAAGAAGTGTTTGAAAATTAAAAAAATGATTATTTACGTGATTCAATAAGAATTTCAAGCATTTTGATGGCACAATCCGAGATTACCGATCCGGGACCAAAGATAGCCGCAGCGCCGGCCTGGTAAAGGAATTCGTAATCCTGCGGCGGGATGACACCACCAACAATTACCATGATATCTTCGCGACCAAGTTTTTTCAGTTCTTCAATAACCTGAGGAACCAGTGTTTTGTGCCCTGCGGCAAGGCTGGAAACTCCGAGCACATGCACGTCGTTTTCCACGGCCTGACGGGCGGCTTCTGCCGGGGTCTGGAATAGGGGACCCATATCTACATCAAAACCGATGTCGGCATAGCCGGTGGCTACTACTTTTGCACCACGATCGTGTCCATCCTGGCCCATCTTGGCAATCATGATTCGGGGACGACGGCCTTCCATTTCTGCAAATTTATCGGCCATTTCGCAAGCTTTTTTGAAGCTTTCGTTGTCTTTGGATTCGGAGGAATACACTCCGGAAATTGAACGTATCACAGCTTTATACCTCCCATAAATTTTTTCGAGTGAATATGAAATTTCGCCCAAGGATGCGCGTTTTCGAGCGGCATCTATACTCAAAGCCAACAGGTTTCCTTCGCCGGTTTCGGCGGCATGGGTCAGGGCATCAAGGGCTTTCTGAACTTCTTCATTATTGCGTCCGGCACGAAGTTGCGCCAGGCGTTTGAGTTGCGATTCCCTTACGGCTGTATTATCGACTTCCAACGTTTCGATTGGATCTTCTTTATCGAGGCGATATTTGTTTACTCCCAGAATTGTATCTTTACCCGAATCAATCCTTGCCTGTTTGCGTGCAGAAGCTTCTTCAATACGCATTTTTGGAATACCGGTTTCTATGGCTTTGGCCATTCCGCCCAGTTCTTCCACTTCCTGTATCAATGTCCAGGCTTTATGTGCTATTTCATTGGTAAGAGTTTCGATATAATAAGAACCTGCCCAGGGGTCAACTACACGGCAAATATTGGTTTCTTCCTGAATATAAATCTGAGTGTTGCGGGCTATACGTGCCGAGAAGTCGGTAGGCAAGGCAATGGCTTCATCTAAGGCGTTGGTGTGCAAACTTTGGGTATGCCCCAGTGCAGCGCCTAAAGCTTCCACGCAGGTGCGGGTAACATTGTTGAACGGATCCTGTTCGGTAAGACTCCAGCCTGAAGTCTGGCAATGGGTACGCAAAGCCATAGACTTTGGATTCTGCGGATTAAACTGTTTAATAATTTTTGCCCAAAGCATACGGGCAGCCCGCATTTTGGCTATTTCCATAAAATGATTCATTCCTATGCCCCAGAAAAAGGAAAGACGGGGGGCGAAAGCATCAATAGGTATGCCTGCCTTGATGCCGGCTCGGATATATTCCAGTCCATCGGCAAGTGTGTAAGCCAGTTCAATATCGGCGGTGGCTCCGGCTTCCTGCATGTGGTATCCACTGATGCTGATAGAATTGAATTTTTTCATGTTTTTGGAAGTAAATTCAAAAATATCGGCAATAATTTTCATGGAAGGTAGCGGCGGATAAATGTAGGTGTTGCGAACCATAAATTCTTTCAGGATATCATTTTGGATAGTTCCGCTGAGTTTATCCATCGAAACACCTTGTTCTTCAGCCGCCACGATATAAAATGCCAGCACTGGCAAAACGGCACCGTTCATGGTCATGGAAACCGACATTTTATCCAAAGGAATCTGATCGAACAGAATTTTCATGTCGAGGATGGAATCAATGGCAACACCGGCTTTACCTACATCGCCAACCACTCTTTCGTGATCGCTGTCGTAGCCACGGTGTGTGGCGAGGTCGAAAGCCACCGACAGTCCTTTTTGTCCGGCGGCGAGGTTCCGACGGTAAAAGGCGTTGGATTCTTCGGCGGTGCTAAATCCGGCATATTGGCGGATAGTCCAGGGACGCATCACATACATGGTGCTGTACGGACCACGCAGAAATGGCGGAATACCGGCGGCATAGTTCAGATGCTCCATGCCTTTCAGGTCGGCAGAACCATAAACGGGTTTTAACGGAATTTGTTCCGTGGTAACCCAGTCCTTTTCAATGCCGGCAGTTTTTTCCCACTGCTCCTGCGAGGGAATTTCCTGCTGGCGGGGTTTAAAATCAATATTTTTAAAATTGGGTCGCATTATTTTGGGTTTAATGTTTCGTTGTTAAAATTAATTATTTTTTTGTTTTAAAGCCTATCGGGGTTCTTGGTTTTACTTCTTCTTCGGCCATCAATGCTTTGATTGCCGTGAAAACAAGGCGAAATTGTTCATCATACTTAGCCTCCATGTCTTCTATTTTTTTTGCCAATTCTTTATGAGATGAAAGGACAGAACGCAGTTTTACAAAAGTTCTTACCACTTGGATGCTTACAGCCACCGCCCGTGGGCTATTTAGAAGACTGGCTATCATAATAGTCCCATGCTCGGTAAAGACATTAGGGGGATATTTCGAGTGTGCTCCTTTTCCTTTTAAGGTCACAATTTGTGACCTTAAAAGGGTATATTCTTGATTTGTAAGCTTAAACATGAAGTCGGATGGAAATCTGGTTATATTTCGCTTCACGGTTTGATTCAAAACTTTTGTTTCAACACCGTAAAGCATTGCCAAATCAGAATCAAGCATAACTCTTTCACCCTTTATAAAATGAATGCAATTAGCAATGTTTTCTTCGTATATGACTGGCAGATTTTCCATCTTTATTTACTTTTGATATCGCAAGTTACGAAGTCAGGATTTTCTATTCAATAATTCCAAGTTTTTCCTGTATTTGTTTCAGAAATTCGAGGGCGTTAGTACGGATGTGAATAAAGTCATCCACTCCGGCAGCTTTCAGCGAATCAATAATTTCTTTAGGATAACCGGCAAGAATAATGATTTTGTCGGGGTCGGTTTCTTTTATTGATTTGGCGATAGCCGACGCTAATTCGGGATATTCTTCATCGCTGCTACAGATCACCACAATTTCGGCTCCTGATTTTTGAACGGCATCCAAGCCGTCGTCTATGGTTTCGAAGCCCGGATTGTCAATGATTTGGTAACCAGCAACCCCGAATAAATTGGATGCAAATCCGGCGCGAGCCTTGCGCATGGCTAAGTTACCCATGGTGAACAGGAACACTTTTGGGCGTGGATTGCCTGCTTCCACCGACATTTCGGTTAACAAACGCAGGTCTTCAAAGGCATCGGCGGCACGGTAGATTTCTAATTTACGATACGGGGTTAGTTCTTGAGTGTCTGTTTCGGTTTCGTCGCCTTCCATCTGTATTTTTTTCAATCCTTCTTCATTCTGATTGGGATATTGATTGGTTCCAAGGATGGGTGCTCTACGATTGGCAATTTCCTCGTCTTTTTTCTTACGGATTTTTTCAATTTCATCCTGAATAAAACCGGTTTTAAAAGTTTCGGTAAATCCACCTTTTTCTTCTACCAATTTAAATAAAGTCCAGGCGGCGGATGCGATATTTTGAGTTAAATTTTCAAGATAATACGATCCGGCGGCCGGATCAACGATTTTGTCGAGATAGGATTCTTCTTTCAAAATAATTTGCTGATTGCGGGCAAGGCGGCGGCTTATGTCGTCGGAATCTTTGTAGCAAACATCAAAAGGAAGCACATTCAGCGAGTCAACGCCTCCGATGATGGCGGACATGGCTTCGGTGGTGGAACGCAAAAGGTTGACATGGGCATCGTACAATGTCTTGTTCCAGTGTAGCGTAGTGGCATGGATAAACATCTTTAACGATTGGCTTTGCTTGGGTTTGAATTGTTCCACAATTTTTGCCCATAACAAACGTGCTGCACGGAATTTAGCTATTTCCATGAAATAATTGGAACCTACCGACAATGAAAATTGGATTTTAGGTACTATGTTATCAATGGCAATACCTTTAGCTGTCATTTCGGCAAGATAATCGGTAGCAGAGGAAAGGCTGAAAGCCAGTTCCTGAACCAGCGACGAGCCAGCATTGGCAAACGTATGCCCGTTGATAGCAATGGCTTTGAAATGAGGAAGTTCTTTTTCTATGCTGTTTAACACATAAACCATTTCTACCAAATTGTTTTCCTTGGTCGTATAGTATTTCCCGTGAAGGGCCAAAAAATTGATAGGATCAAAATTCAGTGAACCCTGTACTTTTTCAGGATCAATACTATTTTTGGCTAAGTAATTGATAAATAAATCAAGCAAAGCAGGGTAGGAGCGGGAAGAAATAAAATGTATCTTTGTTTGGGTAAGATTGATGCCCGATAAAAGTGTCTGCAACGCTTCCGGAGTAGTAATTTCTTTCATCCTGAAACCAATGCCTTCGGCGCCGCGGCTGATGGCATCCAAAGCGATACGGTTAGCTTCGACAGCATCGGTGGCATCAATATCCTGACGAATTTCCCAATGGTTATTATCTGTTTCATTGCCACGGACAAAAGGATAGTTCCCTGGAAATGAATTGATAAAGGCGATATCTTTCAGGTCTTCGGCACGGTAATAGGGTTTTATGTTGAATCCTTCCAGGGTATGCCAGACTAATTTTTTATCATAATCGGCACCCTTAAGATCTTCGTTTATGGCAGCTTCCCATTGTTCGGTGTTTACGGGAGGAAATTCGGTAAATAATTTATTATTTTGACTCATTTTAGTTGACTTTAGATGAGGTAAAAAAGATACAAAATTTGATTAATGCTGCAAAAATACGATAAAATGCCCAATATATCCAACCGTAAATAGTAGCAGAATAGGAGAAAGGAATACTTAAATTATCTAAAAAATTGAATTTCAGATAATTTTTGTTTTTGATGAAGATTTCTTCAAATGCTTGTCTTGCTAAAGTATGGCTTCAAACAGTTGCTTAAAATCGTACAATCCCAATAGTTGAACCGAGGATACGAGAATGATAACCACAATAGCCCATCGTACAAACTGAGCGCCCCAGCTTACGGCAAAGCGAGTGGCCAAGTAGCCTCCGATGATGTTTCCAATAGCGTGAATAATACCGAATTCATAATTTACCTGTCCTTCCCATATGAAGATAGCAAGGGCAAATGGACTGTAAGCTAATACAATAAGTGCTTTAAGCGCATTGGCTTTCACCAAATCGTAGCCGGCGCCCAAAACCACTCCGGCAAGGATAAAATATCCAACACCCACATGTACAAAACCTCCGTAAATGCCAATAAAAAAGAAAAGCAGTATTTGCCAAATACTTACTTTTTTCGCTATCAGTTCCTGCTGTCCTTTCAACCATTTTTCGGGTTTGTAGAACAGGAAAAACAACATGAAAATCATGGCTACGGCAAAAGCTTTTTCAATGGCTTTTTCATCCAGATTTACAGCCACCCGGGCGCCGATGACGGAGCCGATAATTGTTGGGATGCAAAGCCATATTCCCTTCCGGGTGTCAAGCATCTTCTGATGACGGAAAGTTCCCAGCGTAACGGCATTCTGACAAAGAGCTGCTATGCGGTAGGTGCCGTTGGCAACATTGGCTGGCAGGCCCAATAACATAAATAACGACAACGAAATGATGGTTCCTCCTCCGGCTAAGGTGTTGATAAATCCTGCCAATATCCCCGAAAAAATTAAAGCCGTAGCAATTAATAATGACATAGTTTTTGCTGATCAAAAAAAACGGCGGCAAAGGTAGATGTTTATTTCCTCTAAGTTTTCATTGCAGCCTTTTTATTAATGATTACTTTTGCCAAAATTATTCCGATGAACGAAACATTAGCCGCTTTTGAACACTTGCTCAACATTATGGACGAACTGCGGGCAAAGTGCCCCTGGGACAAAAAACAAACGCTCGAAAGCCTGCGTTACCTTACCATAGAAGAAACTTACGAACTTTCGGACGCTGTATTGGATAATAATCTTGACGAAATTCGTAAGGAACTGGGTGATATCATGCTTCACATCGTTTTTTATGCCAAGATAGCTTCCGAACAAAATGCGTTTGACATGAAGGATGTGCTGGAAGGAATCAATCGCAAACTTATCCGGAGGCATCCCCATATTTATGGTGATGTGGTAGCTAAAGATGCCGAAGCGGTAAAAAATAATTGGGAAAAGATTAAGCTTACCGAAGGCCGTAAGTCGGTTCTTTCGGGAGTACCGCAGGGTTTGCCTGCCATCGTGAAAGCCTATCGCATCCAGGAAAAAGCCCGTGGTATCGGTTTCGACTGGGAAGAGCCTCATCAGGTATGGGACAAAGTGATCGAAGAGATGAATGAACTGCAGGATGAGGTAAAATCGCAGGAGGATAAATCGAAGATCGAAAGCGAATTTGGCGATCTGTTGTTTGCTTTGGTGAATTATGCCCGCTTTATCGGAATTAATCCTGAAGATGCCCTGGAACGTACCAATAAAAAATTTATCAGCCGGTTTCAATACCTCGAAGAAAAATCGAAAGAAGATGGAAAATCGATGCAGGATATGACGCTTGGCGAAATGGACGTATACTGGAATGAAGCAAAAGATATCGAAAACGGTTGTTCCCAATGAAAATCCGCAATGCAATTATAACAATTGGGTTATTATTGCTTACGGGACAACTGTTTGCTCAATATCGGTATACTGAATTCAGCAAATCTTATTTTAAATCGTATGTGTACGATGCCGTTGATGCAGGTACGGCTCCCCGGCGGTGGACTTCCCGGCAATGGATAATAGCCGGTGCGGTAACGGCTACTTCATTAATTGTTTATTCGCAGGACGAAAATATCCGCGGTATGTTTCACCATAACCGCAAAGGAGCGTTGGATGATTTTTCGCGTATGGCTGTTGAACCCTGGGGAAATGGCTTGTATTCCCTTCCGTTGCTTGCTGGTTTTTATGCTTACGGAAAGTGTAACACCGACGACAGGGCAAAGGCAACGGCGCTTAACGGAGTAAAGGCTTTCGTCGTCAGCGGTGCTTTTACCGAAGTAATTAAACAGACGACGCACCGCCACCGGCCTTATCAGGATGATCCGGTAAAGCCTTCGTTGTGGGAAGGTCCCATAGCCGGTTTCAAATATTCATCTTTTCCATCGAACCATACGGCAACGGCTTTTGCGGTGGCTACCGTGATCGCTTCGGAGTATTATGATGTGAAATGGGTTTCCTGGGCTTCGTATTCTGTTGCCACGATGGTAGCTTTGTCGAGGTTGTACCGCGACAAGCACTGGGCTTCCGATGTGCTGATGGGCGCTGCGCTGGGTTATGGCATAGGCAGGACCATCATAAAAAACAGCAGGAGTAAATCCAATGTTGAACTTACTCCTGTGCTTGGTGCCCGTTTCAATGGGGCTTGCCTGCGAATTAAAATCTGAAGCTTATTTTTTCTTGCCTAAGTAATCGGCAACGCCTTCAGCCGTAGCTTTCATGGCTTTTTCGCCTTTGTGCCAGTTGGCCGGGCATACTTCTCCGTTTTCTTCAAAAAACTGAAGGGCATCTACCATACGTAAGGCTTCATCAATACTTCTGCCCAAAGGCAAATCATTAACTACCTGATGACGAACGATGCCTTGTTTATCAATAAGAAATAATCCACGCAGGGCTACCGGAGCGCCTTTAAATATCATTTCGTTATCGTCGTTATAGTCCCAATCTCCATAAAGAACATCATAATTTGCAGAGATGGTCTTTGAAAAATCGGATACCAATGGGAATTTAACACCTTTTATTCCACCGTTTTTAAGCTCGGTGTTCAGCCATGCCCAATGCGAAAACTGGGAATCGACCGAGCAGCCAACTACAGCTACGTTACGTTTTTCAAACTCGGCTATTTTATCCTGGAAAGCGATGATTTCGGTAGGACAGACAAAAGTGAAGTCCATCGGATAAAAGAAAAATACGACATGTTTTTTGCCGAGATATTGTTCGAGCGAAAATTTCTCAACAATTTCACCGCCGTTTATAACGGCAACGGATTCGAATTTCGGGGCTTTTTTACCTACTAATACTGACATAAATTTAAATTTTAAGGTTATACAATGTTTTAATGATTGCTATCAATAGAAAGTTTGATAAGCATAACAGTTTTTATCAGCAATTGTTTAACAGGGAAGGGTAAATTTTATTCCATAAAAAACCACACGTGGTTTTACCAATCAGACCCCGAGGGTTTTTAAAACCCTCGGGGTCTGAAAGCAACAGAAAACATGTGGTTTTATCGAAAACCACACGTGGTTTTGCCGGAAACATCATGTGGTTTTGCCAGAAATATCATGTGGTTTTATCAATTAGACCCCGAGGGTTTAAAAAACCCTCGGGGTCTGAACAGGGCCTGAAAACAAACCTTATGAACTTAAATAAACTTAATCAGGAAATAATTTTTCTTTCCCTTTTGCACCAGCACATAACGGTCGCTTAGCAAGCATTGGTTATTAACAATAAAAGTATCGTCCACTTTTTGTTTATTGATCTGTACGCCCCCATTCTTCAGCATACGGCGGGCATCGCTTTTGGATGGGAAAACGTTTGTTTTTTCCGAAAGGAAATCAATAATGCCGATGCCGGTTTCGAGTTCTGTTCTGGATATTTCGCTTTGCGGAACGCCTTCAAATACCGAAAGCAGGGTTTCTTCGTCGAGGCGTTGCAGGGCTTCGGTGGTTCCTTTGCCAAAAAGTATTTCGGAAGCGTCCACGGCAGCCTGGTAATCGTCCTGCGAATGTACGCGCACGGTAATATCTTTGGCAAGTGCTTTCTGCAGGATACGCAGGTGAGGAGCCTGTTGATGCTGTGCTGCTAAATCTTCAATTTCGTTTTGCGAAAAGAGGGTAAATATTTTGATGTATTTAAGGGCATCGGCATCGGATACGTTGAGCCAGAATTGGTAGAACTTATAGGACGAGGTACGTTGAGGGTCGAGCCAGATGTTGCCGCTTTCGGTCTTACCGAATTTGCCTCCGTCGGCTTTGGTAATCAACGGGCAGGTAAGGGCAAAAGCTTCGCCGCCGGCCTTACGGCGGATAAGCTCGGTACCGGTAACAATATTGCCCCACTGGTCGCTGCCGCCCATCTGAAGTTTGCAGTTTTTATTCTGGTTTAACCAGAAGAAATCGTAGCCCTGCACCAACTGGTAAGTGAATTCGGTAAACGACATGCCTTCACCGGTTTCGCCGCTGAGCCGTTTCTTTACGGAATCCTTGGCCATCATATAGTTTACGGTGATGTGTTTGCCGATGTCGCGGATAAATCCGAGGAAGGAATAATCCTTCATCCAGTCGTAGTTGTTCACCATTTCGGCATGGTTGGGAGCCGGTGAATCGAAATCGAGGAACTTGCCCAATTGTTTCTTGATGCATTCCTGGTTATGGCGCAGTGTTTCTTCGCTGAGCAGGTTGCGTTCTTCGCTTTTACCCGAAGGGTCGCCTATCATACCGGTAGCGCCGCCTACTAAAGCCAGCGGTCTGTGCCCGGCAATCTGCAGGTGTTTCAGCATCATAATGCTGACTAAATGCCCGATGTGCAGCGAATCGGCTGTAGGGTCGAAACCCACATAAGCCGTGGTCATTTCTTTGGCAAATTGTTCTTCGGTTCCGGGCATGATGTCCTGTATCATTCCGCGCCAGCGTAGTTCTTTCACAAAATTCATAGTCAAAAATTTTGGCAAAGATAGGAAAACCTGCTTTATCGGGAATTGGGTTGGGCAAAATGAAGTTTTATTTTCCGTATACCTGATGTGTCAGGGATTGGAATTTATCGGATATTTGCATTTTGATAACTGATCATTAATGTCATGATATTAGTAACGGGTGGTACAGGAATGCTGGGTTCTTACCTTTTGCACGGGTTGATTGCGTCGGGCAGACAGGTCAAAGCGCTGAAGCGTAAAGGAAGTTCTGCGGAGATAACACTCAGGGTTTTTAATCTGCTTGCCGGAAATAAGGCAGAGGCTCTGATGGATCAAATTGAATGGATCGAAGGCGATGTGCTCGATTACTATTCGCTGGAGGATGCCCTGCAAGGCGTGGAGGAGGTTTACCACTGTGCTGCCGTGGTTTCCTTTGATCCGGCGGACAAAGAGCGGATGATGAAGATCAATATCGAAGGTACGGCTAACATGGTGAATGCTGCTTTGAACAAAGGAATACGCAAGTTGTGCCATGTCAGTTCCATTGCTTCGCTCAGCCGTTCCGAAAAGGATGAAATCATTACCGAAGACAGCCAGTGGAAATCGTCCAAACGTAATTCGGCTTATTCCGTAAGCAAGTATGGCGGCGAGCGGGAGGTGTGGCGCGGTATTGAAGAAGGATTGGAAGCGGTAATTGTCAATCCGGCACTTATCATCGGTTATGCCGGAACCAATCGTGGCAGCGCTCAGATGTTTTCCACCATCGACAAATGCTCGTGGTTCTATAGCAATGGCGTGAATGGTTTTGTGGATGTGCGCGATGTCGCCCGTGCCATGATTCAACTGATGGAAAGCGACATCCGGAATCAGCGTTTTGTGGTTGCAGCCGAAAGCCTGAGTTATCGCGAAATCTTTACGATGATGGCTCAGCATTTGGAAAGGAAGCTTCCGTTTATCAAAGCCGGTTCGGTGCTGCTTGAAGGGGTATGGCGTTTCGAAAAAGTAAGAAGCATCTTGTTTCATTCCCACCCGATGATAACCCGCGAAACGGTAAACACCCAGAAAAACCAGTACTACTATTCGGCTAAAAAACTGGAGGATGCCATCGGATTCCGGTTTACACCCATGACCGAAAGCATAGCATTTCATGCTAAAGCATACCGGGGGATTTCGGGATAAATCAATTAAGAATTACGGAAAACAATTACGATTTACGAATTACGATTTATGGAAACCTTCCAAAGTCTGTAGGACTTGGAAGAGTTTTTAGATTTTTAACTCTTTTCCCGAGTATTGGGACTTCGCACTCTGGGAAGGTTAAATTCGTCAATCAACAATCGTCATTCGCCTATCCTTTGATCCATTCTCTGGCATTCACAAAGGCTTCTACCCATGGAGAGACTTCGTCGTTTTTCCGGTCAACGGGATATTCGGCCCAATTCCATGGAAACAAGGCTCTTTCAAAATGGGGCATGATAGCCAGGTGCCGACCATCGGCAGAACAGATAGCGGCGGCAGCAAAATCGGAGCCGTTGGGATTGCCCGGATATTCGGAATAACTATATTTTACGGGAATGTGATAATTGCCTTCCGGATAAGGGAACGAAAAACGTCCCTCGCCGTGGGCAACCCATATCCCGAGGCGGTTTCCGGCAAGCGAACGCAACATCACAGCGTTATTTTCCAGTACATCCACATTCAGAAAAGCTGATTCAAATTTATGCGAAGCATTGTGCAACATACGCGTTTTTTTATCATGATCGGGATTTATCAGATCCAGTTCCACCATCAACTGACAACCGTTGCATACGCCAAGGCTCAGCGTGTCGTTGCGTTTATAGAAGTTATCCAGCGCCTGTTTTGCCGTAGGATTGTAAAGGAAAGCTCCCGCCCAGCCTTTGGCCGAACCCAGCACATCGGAATTGGAAAATCCGCCAACAAAGACGATCATGCTGATGTCTTCAAGGGTTTCGCGACCGGAGATAAGGTCGGTCATGTGAACATCTTTCACATCGAAGCCGGCAAGGTAAAGCGAATACGCCATCTCGCGGTCACCGTTCACGCCTTTTTCGCGTATGATAGCGGCACGAATACCTGTGGGTTGACGACGGTGCAGGTCGATACCGAACTGTGAAGCTTTTCCGGTGAAATTGTCGTTGAATTTAAATTTCAGATTCTGTTTTTTATAGTTTTGGAAACGTTGTTTGGCATGATCTCCGGAGCATTGTTTGCCATCGAGCAGGTAAGAGGTATTATACCAGGTATCGCGCAAATGATCAATATCAAAATGATAAGTTGTTTCGTGATCCTGTATGGCTAAATTTCTTTTGTCCGAAGGTTTACCGATGACAACATGACTTATTTCATAACTTTTGAGGAACCGGCAAGCCTCGTCTGCATTTTTTACCTGGAGCACTACACCCGGATTTTCGCTGAAAAGCTTTTGGATGATGTCGGCGTTGCCAAGAGTGGTAAGGTCGACGTCCATTCCCGTAGTTGTATTGGCGAAATTCATTTCAAGGAGGGTAGTAATCAAGCCGCCGGCAGAAATGTCATGCCCGGCAATGATTTGATCGTTGGCTATCATTTGCTGAATGGCATTAAAACAATTTTTAAAATACAGTGCATCTTTTATATCGGGAACCTGGTTGCCCACCATGTTTAGCGTTTGGGCAAAACTACTTCCGCCAAGGCAGAAATCATTTCCGGAGAAATTGATATAAATCAAACCTGAACCGGCGACATCCTGCAAAACGGGTTTGATAATTTTGCGGATATTGCTTATTTCGCCAACGGCAGAGATAATCACGGTTCCGGGAGCCAGTACGGTTTCGCCGTCGGGATATTTCTGAGTCATCGAAAGGGAATCCTTACCGGTGGGAATGTTGATGCCTAAGGCGATGGCAAATTCACTGAGCGCCTGTACGGCTTTATACAAACGGGCATCTTCTCCTTCGCTTTTGCAGGGCCACATCCAGTTGGCGCTTAGCGAAATTCTCTCTAAGCCGCCTTCGACAGGAGTAAAAACAATATTGGTCAATGCTTCGGCAAGCGAAAGGCGTGAACCGGCTTCGGGATTTACCAAAGAGGCCACCGGAGCATGCCCCAGGGAAGTGGCTATGCCTTTTATACCCTGGTAATCGAGAGCTACCGCGCCAAGGTTGTTCAGCGGCAACTGAATTTTACCAGAGGTTTGCTGAAGGGCTACCCGTCCGCTTACCGAACGGTCTACTTTATTGGTAAGCCAGTCCTTACAGGCAACGGCTTCCAACTGCAATATATTTTCCAGGTATTTATTCAGAAGTTTTTTATCGTAAGTTATGGGAACGAAATTTTCGTTAATCGTTTTATCGTGGATGATTGTTTTGGGAGGTTTGCCAAACATATCTTCCATTTTCAGATCCATGGGTTTAGCGCCCGTGGTTGTATCTTCAAAGGTAAACTTATGGTCGCCGGTAGTTTCGCCTACCACGTACATGGGAGCCCGTTCACGTTCGGCAATTTTGTTCAGTAAATCAACATCTTTTTCTTTCAGGATCAAGCCCATGCGCTCTTGCGATTCGTTGCCGATGATTTCTTTGGCCGATAGGGTAGGATCGCCTACGGGTAATTTATTGATTTCAATTTTTCCACCGGTAGCTTCCACCAATTCCGAAAGACAGTTCAGATGACCGCCGGCACCATGGTCGTGTATGGTAATGGCAGGATTTACATCCATTTCCGCCAAGGCGCGTATGGCATTGAAAACGCGTTTTTGCATCTCTGGATTGGAACGTTGTACGGCATTCAGTTCGATAGAATTTTTATATTCGCCCGTAGCAACCGACGAAACGGCACCGCCACCCATTCCGATGCGGTAATTGTCGCCACCTAACACGATGATCTTATCACCGGCTTCGGGATTGTCTTTCAGGCTATCCTGTTTACGGGCAAAACCTATGCCTCCGGCCTGCATAATCACCTTGTCGTAAGCTATATTTTTGTTGTTTTCCGAATGTTCAAAGGTAAGCACGCTTCCGCAAATGAGCGGCTGACCGAATTTATTACCGAAATCGCTGGCGCCGTTGGATGCTTTAATAAGAATTTCTTCCGGTGTTTGATACAGCCATTTGCGTGGAGGCATTGCCTGCTCCCAGGGATTATTGGCTTGTAGCCGGGGATATGATGTCATGTAAACGGCGGTTCCGGCAATGGGAAGGCTGCCTTTTCCTCCAGCCATGCGATCGCGTATCTCGCCTCCCGAGCCGGTAGCGGCGCCATTGAAAGGTTCCACGGTTGTCGGAAAGTTGTGGGTTTCGGCTTTTAAGGAAATAACGGAATGAATATCCTTGATCTGAAAAAAATCGGGTTTGTCCTGAGTGGCAGGAGCAAACTGTTCGATGGTAGGCCCTTGAATAAAGGCTACATTATCCTTGTAAGCGGAAACGAGTTGATTTGGATTACGTTCGGAAGTTTTTTTGATCATGCCAAATAAAGAGGCGGGCATTTGCTTTTCGTCAATAATAAATGTGCCATTGAAAATTTTATGGCGGCAGTGCTCGGAGTTAACCTGCGAAAAGCCGAAGACTTCGCTGTCGGTAAGCGGACGGCCTATTTTCCGGCTTATTTCTTCCAGATAAGCTATTTCATCTTCATTGAGCGAAAGGCCTTCTTTTAAATTATATTCGGCAATATTGCTGATGCTGGTAATTGGTTCGGGTTGCTTGTTGACGGTAAATACTTCCTGATCGAGGTTATGATATTTTGCCTGAAGCATAGGGTCGAATGAAGAAGAAGCATCGGCTTTTACAAATTCTTCTATTCGTTTGATGCCCTGTATGCCCATATTTTGAGTGATTTCCACGGCATTAGTACTCCAGGGGGTAAGCATTTCGCGGCGGGGACCGATAAATTCACCTTCTAATTTGCTTGTATTAATAAAATCGGCATCGCCAAAGAGCCAGCATAGTTTTTCGATGGTAATGGAATCCAAATGAGCTACCGCGTGCACAGCATAAAAACTTGCGGCACTTTTAAAAAAGAAAATCATGAGATAAGATTTTTAAAAAAGAAATAATTCGCTTGGCGGCAAAGGTACAAAATGTATTAACCTGAAGCCGGTTTTAGGCATAAAAAAAGGACCCGTTTCCAGGCCCTTTTCCAACACTATCCATGTTTCTCATTCAACAATTATTCATTCATCGGTGGTTGATCCATCATCGGGCATTCTTTCATCTTTTTGTGATGACGTTTGTCCGACTTGCAACAACCATTTTTTTCAAAAGATTTTTTATCAAAAACAACCTTTTGTTCATCGGTAAGGATATTGCGTATTTCCTGCCGGTGAGAAAATCTTTTTTTCATCATTTGAGCTTGCAAATCAGAAATTTCATCAATAGTTTTGTTGATAGCATTCTGGTCAGGTTTTTCGGCATGCGACAACGTTTTTAGATGTGCATGTTTTTCGGCAAGCTGATCGTGTATGCCTTGCATTTCCTTCATCATACCGGTTTGCAGCTTAGTAATTTTTTGCTGCTGTTCTTCCGTAAGATTGGGTATATTATGGCACATTCCTGCTTCGGGTGCCATTTCGCATTTCCCTTTTTTATCCATTTTTCCGTGGGCTTCATCGGAACCTGGTTGTGCATACAAGGTTTCAATACCTGCAATAAATATCAAAGCAAGAATTCCTGTACAAAGTTTAGTTTTTAAATGATTAATTTTCATGGTGTTTATTTATTTAGTGATGATTAGGTGATTATTTAGGTTGTTCATCATTGGGCGGCGGCATATTTGGGGGGCACTGAGGCATTTCCGGACTTATGTTTTTTTCGCTACCGTGGCGAAATTTCATACCGCGTCCGTGCATGGGTTCATCGCACATCAGAATATCATTAAAGAAAACCGAAAGTTTCTCCTGTTGTGCGGGATTGCAATAGCTTTTCAGTTGAAGAAAATGTCGGATAGTTTGTTTTTTAAGTTGGGAATGTAAATTTCCCCATTCATCGGCTAATTTATAAAGTTTTAGCGTGTCCGGTTTTTTTGAAGAGATTTCCTTGGCAATGTCCATGCGTTTTTTCATCAGACTGTCGAAAAGGGGACGAGTGTGCTGGAAAAAATAGGTACGTGAAGTTTTAAATTTATCGCGTTGAGCGGACGAAAGATTAAGTTCATCCTTTAGAAACCTGCCTCCGAATCCTTCCTGGGGTTCGATTACACGAAAAGTCCTGTTTTTATGGAAAAAACCATGATAGATGATGGTTGATAAAGCGGAGATATTAATTATCAGCAAGATGATAATTATCCATGAAAAAACTCTGTTTTTTGTTAAGCGATCCATGGTTTTTTATTTTTTATCGTTTTGAAAATAAGCGTAGAAAGTATCCTGATTGATATCGTTAAGAAAATATTCGTCGGCTGAAGCTTTTAAAGCCGATGAGCGTTCGCTGAGAATAGTGCTTGAGGATTTGACGGTAGAAGCGGAATTGCCCAGCAGAATACCAAAAGCGATGCCAATAATAATAAGCAGGCTGGCAGGAATTATATGCCAGGATTTAAAGAAAGTAGATGAAAAAATGGCTTCGGATTGTTCGTTCTTTGTGTTTTCGATACGTTGTTGAAGACGGGTATAAAAAAACGGATGCTCCGGAACATTCTTTTCGGCAGTAATTACATCAAGCGTTTGGCTTAGCTCATTGAATAGTGCTTGGCAGGCGTGGCACGAAGAAATATGCCGCTCAGCTTCCGTTTGTGTTTCGGGAGCGAGTTCACCCTGGATGTAAAAAAGCAGAATCTTATTTAGGTCTTTGCAATTCATAGTATTGCGTTTTAATGTATGACACTTGTTCTTTTAAAAACTTGCGAAAATCGATTAAAAATTTTTATAATAATTGATTAATTTTTTCTGAAGGTTAAGTTTGGCTCGGTGCAGCAACGATTCTACCGAAGGAATACTCGTCTGCATTACGTCGGCAATTTCTTTATAAGATAAATCTTTATATTTATTAAGGATAAAGGCAGTGTGTTGCATTTTAGGTAATGAATTGATAGCCTCGTGCAAAATTTTTGCTCTTTCCTTGCTTTCGAGGTGAAAATCAGCCCCAGCAGATTCGGAAGCCTGAATGTTATTGGCATTGTTATCGCCGTTGCTAAATATATTTTCAATACTTTGAATCCATTGTTTTCTTCGGCTTTTACGAAGATGATTTAACGATTTATTGACGGCAATCCGGTAAAGCCAGGTAGATAATTTGGCATCGTTACGAAACGATTCGATGGATTGATATACTTCTATAAAAACGTCCTGGGCAATGTCCTGGGCATCATTTTCATCGTGTACAAATCCATTACAGATCTTTAAAACAAGAGATTGGTATTGCTCAACAAACTGGCGGAAAGCCTGTTCATCCTTTTGAAGTATTTTTTCTACCAAATCCTTATCGGACATTTATGAGTAATTAAATGGGCAAAGAATATTTAACTCAGCATACCAATTAAAATTTTAGACACAAATATATTCAAAAACTTGCAGCTGTTAAAAAAAATTAAACAAGTCGGATGATACAGGTTGAAGGACAGTATGATAGCCATGAAGCTTTTCGGGATGCAAAATGTTTCCAACTTTCGATGCTAATAAGTGCGAGATCGAAATTTTTAAATAGTTCCTTATTTAATTCTTCGTTGACAATAAAATCAAATTTTGAAGATGGCAGATCATTGGGAATCGGGTCGGGTAGCTGAGATTGGTTGATATTAAATACGGATATTTTTGCATTGGCATTTACATTCACTTTAAGACAGAAATCTTTAAATAAAGAATCATTTTCTCCATCGAGTAAACAAAGTACGTTTTCAATTTTTATTAAGTCTTTATCGAGCAAAATAGCCGCATTGCAAGGATTGCGATCAATGATGCTTTTTATTTTTCCTGAAATAACATTGCCACTAAAAAGGTTTTTAGCGCCGCCCATTAAAAGTAAATTAAAATGACCTTTTCGCAGTGTTTTATGAATTTCCTCGCTAACCATGCCCGTGGCTTTATAATCCGTTTCGAGGTTGATATTTAATTCATTTGCAGTGTGTTTAATGAGAATAAAGCTTTCTTCCTCATAATCAATGGCTCCATGATAATTTAGCTCAGAACTTGGGGTGATGTGTAAAGCTGTAATATTAGTGTTTTTGCTGTCAGCCAGAAAATTTGCCAGTTTTAATAGCGAGCTGCCCATTTTAGGTTGAGCAAAAGAAATGAGTATTCGGAAGGGTTTCAGAATATCGGGAGTAAAACCGGGGATGATTTTTTTCGTGAAGCAAAGGTTAATAAAACTCAACGCAGGTCCGGTGAAGAACGTAGTGGCTAAAGCCATAATAACCATCATGGTAAACATGCTTGGAGTAAAAATGCCGAGCTCATAGCCTATATTTAAAACAATTAATTCCATCAAACCACGGGTATTCATCAAAGCACCCAACGATAATGAATTTTGCCAGGATTGGCCCATGTAACGGGCTGCGATGGTTACTCCACCAAATTTTCCAATAAAAGCAACTAAAATTACCAATCCACAGACCATCCATAAATCCATGGTGTTGAGCAATCCAATTTGTGTTCGTAATCCGGTAAGTACAAAAAAGAGCGGAAGAAACAAAACCATGCTTATATCTTCTATTTTTTCTGTTAATACCTTTTTAAAATCAATGTTTTTTGGCATAATTACTCCGGCCAAAAAAGCACCAAAAAGAGCGTGTATTCCAATTACTTCAGTCAGGAAAGCTGAACCTAACATGATCAGAAAAACAAAGGCAACTACGGTTTTACTCAGATTTTCTTTAGTAACAAATATAGAACCAACTCTTTGTAAAAAAGGCTGAACAGCAAAGAGCATAAAAGCAACATAGATAACAGACAGTCCGATAGTAAAAATAACATTGAAAGGCGTACCTGCTTTTACAATGGCGATTACAGCCGCAAGCAAACACCAGGCAACCAGGTCGCCGGCTGCCGCACTGGTAATTGCCAGTATGCCTAAAGGAGTTCGGGTCATTTTTCGTTCATGAATGATACGTGCTAAAACAGGAAATGCTGTAATACTCATTGCAGTGCCGATAAATAACGTGAAGGATAAAAAGGAAATATTGGCTGGAGCAAAATTTGAATATAAAAATAGGGATAAACCTATTCCCATTAAAAAGGGGAAAAATACTCCTAACTGACTAATTATTATAGCATCTTTAAATTTATTCCGAATGATATTGATATCCAAATCCATTCCTACGATAAACATAAATAATATTAATCCCACTTGGCTTAAAAACTGGAGATTAATTAATGATGATACCGGAAACAGGAAGGCGGAAAAACTTGGAAAAAATAAGCCGAAAACAGAAGGCCCCAGAATTATACCGGCAATAATTTCACCGATAACGGTTGGTTGCCCGAATCTCCTGAAAATGATACCAAATAATCTTGCAAACAGTACAATTGTAATAAGCTGTAATACAAATACACTCAAAGGATTTTGTAGATTTCCTTTAAAAGAATTTAAAAAAACGGTAAAAAAATTATGATTGACGGGCTGTTCTAAAACCGGCGAATTTTCAGGATGAACCTGATGTAATTCTATGTTAGTTTGGATTTTTGGAGTTTCAAGTTTTTGTCCCTGAACAAAAATAAACCAACCCGAGACCCCTAAAAGGAGAAGAAGCAAAGGGAAAAACCAACGTTTTTTTGGCATATCAGCTACCCTTATAAAATTGTTGCAAAGATAATTTATTTACAATGTTGACGGCGTTAAATTATTATTTTATAAAGAAGGTTACTAATAATTTTAGGCTTCGATAAAATCGAATAGATTGGTTAAATAAAAGAAAAACAGGAAAATATACTAACTTTTAGCTCGACTGAATATTTTTGTAATTTCGATTGATTTTTATATAATTTTGCCGCTCATTTTTTTATCAGATATCCCTTTAGGTTTCATTTTTTTAATTATGTTGGATTTATTAAACCAATTTATATATTTTTTAACACACATTGATGAGGTAATCAGATTGTGGGTAACGAATTACCAAACATTAACTTATCTTTTTTTATTTGCGATTATCTTTTGTGAAACGGGTTTGGTAGTTACCCCATTTCTTCCGGGTGATTCGTTATTGTTTGCTGCTGGTGCAGTAGCTGCTATGGATGGAAATCCAATAAATATTTCTTTATTCATTCCCATAATTATTGTTGCAGCATTTGCAGGCGACAATACTAATTATTGGATAGGGCATTTCTTAGGGCATAAAGTGTATGAAAATAACTATCGGCTCATTAAAAGAGAATACCTTGATAAAACACACCGGTTTTATGAAAAACATGGTGCATCAACTCTTATTATTGCTCGGTTTATGCCTATTATCAGGACATTTGCTCCTTTTGTGGCCGGTGTTGGGACAATGAAATACCGCCGCTTTTATAAATTTAGTTTTATTGGAAATGTGCTTTGGGTTAGCATGTTTAGTCTTGCAGGTTTTTATTTTGGAAACTTGCCCACGGTTAAAAATAATTTTTCATTTGTAATCTTTGCTATAATTATTATATCTTTACTTCCTCCTGTTTTTACTGTTATTAAACAGAAATTCAACAAACAACGTTAATGAGGGTAATCCTATTTCTGGCATTAAGTTCATAAATTATAAAGAATTAAGTCTATTTTATTAGTATGAACAGTAAGTTAAAAACGAGTCATATTACAAAACTAACCTTAACGGGTTTAATAGTTACTTTAGGCATCGTTTATGGTGATCTTGGAACATCGCCATTATATGTTATGAAGGCGATAGTATCTGGCGCGACCGCAGGTATTAGTTCTGATTTTATTTTTGGTGCAATTTCGTGTATCATATGGACACTGACCTTGCAATCTACCCTGAAATATGTTTTAATTACGTTGAGAGCAGATAATAACGGTGAAGGAGGAATTTTTTCTTTATATGCATTGATAAGGAAAAAAAAGCGCTGGACTTTTGTTTTAGCAATAATAGGTGGAGCTGCCCTTTTAGCCGATGGTATAATAACCCCATCAATTACTGTTATATCTGCAGTGGAAGGTCTTAACCTTTTTAGTAATAGTATATCGGTAGTTCCTATAGCATTATTGATAATTACGGCAATATTTGTAATTCAACAATTTGGTACAAAATTATTGGGAGAATCGTTTGGCCCTATTATGTTTATCTGGTTTTTGATGCTTGGAGTGCTTGGCGTTAGTCAGATTGTTAATTATCCTCAGATTATTAATGCTTTTAATCCCTATTATGCCGTAAAATTATTGACAGAATACCCTGGGGGCTTTTTGTTGCTTGGAGCTGTTTTTCTGTGTACTACAGGCGCCGAAGCATTATATTCTGATCTTGGGCACTGTGGTTTAGCAAATATTAGAGTTACGTGGATTTATGTTAAAATTTGCTTGATTCTTAATTATTTAGGTCAAGGTGCCTGGGTATTAAACAATGTAGGCAAGATTGTGGGTGGTACGAATCCATTTTTTATGATTATGCCTCATTGGTTCTTGATAATTGGAGTATTTATTTCGACGGCTGCCGCAGTAATTGCCAGTCAGGCTTTAATCAGTGGGTCTTACACCATCATCAGCGAAGCTATATTATTGAATTTTTGGCCAAAAGTAAAAATATCTTATCCAACTACCATAAAAGGCCAAATGTATATTCCAAGTGTTAACTGGATACTTTATGCTGCCTGTGTTTGTGTTATTTTATTTTTTCAGGAATCCTCCAATATGGAAGCGGCTTATGGTTTGTCGATTACAATAACTATGTTAATGACTACCCTCTTGCTCTCTTTTTATCTTCGTTTACGCAAGATTCCAATTTTTTATATCGGAATTTTTCTCCTAACCTATTTATGCATCGAGGGATCGTTTTTAATTGCAAACCTGCATAAATTTTCTAAAGGCGGTTGGGTAACCATCCTGATTGCCGGAATTATCTTCTTTATCATGTTCGTATGGTATCGGGGCCGGAATATCAAAAAACAATTTACAGAGTTTGTAAAAGTTAGAAAATATTATCCCGTTTTAATTGATTTGTCCAAAGACGAAAGTATTCAAAAATATTCCACCAATCTGGTTTACATGACTAAAGCTAACTATAAATCAGATATTGAGCAAAAAATAATTTATTCAATCATTAATAAAAAGCCTAAACGGGCAGATTGTTATTGGTTTCTTCATCTTGATGTCCTTGATGAACCTCATACAATGGAATATAAAGTGGAAACACTAATTCCGGATGTGCTTATACGAGTTGATTTCAGGATAGGTTTTAAAGTTCAGCCGAGGGTAAATCTGTTTTTTAAACAAGTTCTTGAAGAACTGGTTAAAAATAACGAACTTGATATGCTCAGTCATTATAGTTCCCTCCGGAAGCATCATATTGCGGGTGATTTCCGTTTTGTCATAATTGATCGTATTCAAAACTATGATTTTGATTTTTCACCTTTTGATCAGTTCATTATGGATATCTATTCAATACTGAAACGAATAGGAATTACCGATGTAAAAGCTTATGGACTTGATACGAGCAATGTATTAGTAGAAAAGGTTCCATTGGTAGTGGAAAGGGAGGAACCGCCAAAATTAAAGCGTATTTATAACGGTGGAAAATTAAAAAATCCGCTTACCTAAAAAATATTTTTCGTTTTTTATAGTTTAAGTGTTAACAACTATTTGTTGAAAAATAATTGTACGTTAAGTATTCTACCTTCTATTTAGTATTTATTTTTATGATTTTAAACCAACCATCAATTATGATTCCAGCAATTATTTTACAAGTTACCCAAACTGCAGTTGCAGCGTCTGACACGATTCGTGATACTATGGTGAAAGCTGCAAGTCAGGCTGTAAATATGCCAATAACACATCAACCCGTAAGTGAGTCGATTACATTGCTTGATTTGTTAATGAAAGGAGGCCCGATCATGATTCCTATAGCCTTGCTTTCGGTTATTTCAATTTATGTTTTTATACAGCGATATTTTGCCATCCGTATGGCTTTAAAACAAGATGACAACTTCATGAATAATATCCGAGATTTTATTGTTGACGGGCGAATTGAAGCCGCTTTATCTTTTTGTAAAAGTGCTAACCGACCGATAGCCAGGATGATGGAAAAAGGAATTAAACGTATTGGACGTCCGCTCAAAGAAATTGAAGAATCCATCGAAATTGTAGGGAAATTTGAAGTGTATAAGCTCGAAAAAAATATAATTATTCTTGCAATTGTTGCAGGAATTGCTCCAATGTTTGGCTTTATTGGAACAATTATTGGTGTAATTAAAATATTTCATGATATTTCTCTTGCAGGCGATGTAAGCATTTCAACGGTTTCTGCAGGTTTATATACCAAAATGGTTTCCAGTGCTGCCGGATTGCTGGTGGGGATTGTTGCGTTTGTTGCTTATCACTGGCTAAATATTATGGTTGATAAAACCGTGCAGAAATTAGAACAAAACACTATGGAATTTATTGATTTATTGCAAGAACCAACAAAATGAACCTAAGGAAAAAAAACAAAATTGTTGCCGAAGTTAGCACCTCTTCGATGAACGACATCATGTTTTTTTTGATGCTGTTTTTTTTGATCATGTCAACGCTATTAAATCCTAATGTAATTAAACTTACCCTGCCAAATTCCCGGCACAATCAGGTAATCCATCAAAAGGAAATTACGATTTCGGTAACCAAAGACCTTCAATATTTTATTAATAACAAACCCATTGCTTTTAATATGCTGGAAAGCCAGCTTTCTGGTATGTTGTTGAATGATAAGAACGCAACCGTGATACTTCGGTGCGACAATTCATTATCTGTTCAGGATCTGGTTAATATGCTTGAGATTGGAAATAAGTTAAAAGTAAAAATGATTTTGGCAACCAAATCGCCTGATGGCACACAAAAGTAAAAATAACGATACAAAAAATAATCTCTTGGGATTTTTCGGAACGACAATTTTTCACGGATTGCTGCTTCTGTTCCTGATTTTTGTTGTGTTTAAAACACCTATTCCTCCTTATCCTGAGGAAGGCGGAGGCGGAAGTGGTTTGGGAATTGAAGTCAATTTAGGTAATTCTGATGAAGGAATGGGGATTAATCAACCCGAAGAATTGGCAATGCCTAATTTTACCGAACCTAAACGTCAAATGGTTCAGCCAGCAGAAGATGACGGTGATACTAAAAAAACAAATACCGGCGAAAAATTATTAACACAGGAAAACGACGAAATGTCTGTTCCGGAATCAGAAAAAAATAAAGTAACAAAAAGTCCCCCCAAAGAAGAACCTAAAGTTAATCCCAATGCACTCTACAGAAAAAAAACAACTACAGGGAATGAGGGTATTACAGGAAAACCTGGAGATCAGGGGAATCCAAATGGGAATGTGCATTCCAAAAATTATTCTGGTAACGGTGGAACCGGTAGCGGAGGGGGTACCGGTGGCGGCATAGGCGGTGGCAATGGCATTGGAATCGGTAGAGGAAGCCAGCCATCCTATTCTCTTTCAGGTCGTCAGGCTAATTTTATTCCATTACCTGTCAGCCGATCCCGCGAACAGGGAAAAGTTGTTGTAGCTATCACCGTTAATCGTAAGGGCGAAGTTACCAAAGCTGTAGCTGGTGTGCGCGGTACTACAACTACGGATAATTCACTGTGGAAGCTTGCCGAACAGTCGGCGCTCAAAGCTCGATTTGATCCCAAAGCCGAGGCTCCTGAAGAACAAAAAGGAACAATTACCTATATATTTATTACCCGAAATTAATGAATTTTATCAAATTTTCAGGAAAATAGTGGCTTGATTTTGCTTATTTTTAGAGATAAAAATCATAAAAACAATAAAATACGAATTTTTTCCAAAGAATTAAACACATTAATTAAATTTTACAGGAATATTCAGTCGCAATTTGAAAAATGTTTTTATCTTTGCAGCCTTAAAAATAAATCACTTTTAAAAAAGTAAAAAGGTAATTCTTATTATGATAATTGTACCAGTAAAAGAAGGCGAAAGCATTGACAGAGCACTCAAAAAATTGAAACGTAAATTTGAAAAAACCGGAGTTGTTAAAGAATTGCGCGAAAGACAAAAATTCACCAAACCTTCGATAAAAGTCAGAGAACAGAGACTTAAGGCAATATACGTACAAAAGCTTCAACGCGATCTCGAAGTTTAATTTTTTCTGAAAATATTTCTATTTTCGATAAGAAGAAATTTGGTTTTATTAAAATATTGACGTAATTTTATCGTTCAATTTTTTAGTGAATCGAGGTTTCTTCTTATTTGTTTATGCATGCTTCAAGATAGATTTATTCAGTATATCGAGTTCGAAAAAAGATATTCAAGGCACACAATTATAGCTTATAAGAAAGATTTAGCCCAATTTTTCATTTTCATCCAACAAAATTATTCCTTAAACCATCCCGGCGACATTACGTATGCAATGATTCGTCTATGGATTGTTGAATTGATGAATAATAAAATAGCTCCACGTTCGATTAACCGGAAACTTTCGACGTTAAAAACTTATTTCAATTTTTTATTGAAAGAGAATCTGATTTCCGTTAATCCGATGGGCAAAATTATTTTACCCAGAATTTCCAAAAAACTTCCTTTTTTTATAGAAAAGGATAAAATGGATATGCTGTTTTCGAGGATTGATTTTGGCGAAGGCTTCGAAGCATTACGTAACCGGTTGATCTTAGAATTGCTTTATGCAACCGGCATGCGCGAATCGGAATTGCTACAGTTGCAGGTGTCCGATATTGATTTTTCCAATTTGACATTAAAAGTTCTTGGGAAAAGAAATAAAGAAAGACTAATACCTTTTAGCATTCGTTTACGTAAATTAATTGATAATTATTTGTCGGAAAGGCAAAAACTTATTTCTAATCCAGTCGATAAAAATGGATTTTTATTTGTTTCTTCTTCCGGTAAACCACTTTATCCAAAATACATTTACCGCTTGGTGGTTAAGTATTTAAGTATGATTACGTCGTTGGACAAAAAAAGTCCGCATGTTTTACGTCATACCTTTGCTACCCACATGTTAAATAATGGAGCCGATTTGAATGCGATTAAAGAATTACTCGGACATGCAAATTTATCAGCAACTCAGGTTTATACACATAATACTGTTGAAAAACTGAAAACTATTTATAAACAAGCCCATCCACGGGCATAAAAAAGGAGGAGTTATGAAGATAAACATTAATTCAGTTCATTTTAAATCAGATAAGAAATTAGATGACTTCATCAAAGAGAAAATTGAAAAATTATCAACTCTTTATGACGGAGTGTTAGGAAGTGATGTTAAATTAAAAATAGAGAAGTCGGAGAATCAGGAAAATAAGATAACTGAAATTCGATTGGATGTACGTGGTTATGATTTATTTGCAAAAAAACAAAGCAAAACATTTGAAGAAGCTACGGACGGTGCAGTAGAAGCTTTACGCCGACAACTGGCCAAACACAAAGAAAAAATAAAAGGATTATAAAACGAATAACAATTTTAGTTTTCGTTTCTTGTAAGCTAACAAACAAGCATCAGACCAATTAAAAGTAAATTATTTTTGGAAGAGGAATAATATTTTTACTAAAATTTTAAAATTTGTTTGTTGGTAAAGAAAACTTTCCTATTTTTGCAGTCCTTTTAAAAAGGGCTGCTTTTTTAATGTTTAATTAAGAAACAACCTAGGGATAGTGCCGATAAGCTCAATAAAAACAGAATGTTAGTGGAGTTTTTAGGGAGATATTTTTAAGAATAAATAGCATCGGTTTTTGTTTGTTGTGTAGATGTCGAGACGTCTTGATAATCTTAGAAACAATTTAAAATTGTTATAAGTAGTTGAGATAAAATGTTTTGAATAATGAATGCCGATGTAGCTCAGCTGGCCAGAGCAGCTGATTTGTAATCAGCTGGTCGGGGGTTCGAATCCCTCCATCGGCTCGTTCTTTTTTTATTTAAAATAAACCAAATGGGGAGGTACCAGAGCGGTCAAATGGGGCAGACTGTAAATCTGTTGGCTAAGCCTTCGGAGGTTCGAATCCTCCCCTCCCCACATAATAGTTTTATTTTTTTTATTTTAATCAAATAGTATTTAAAAAACAGAACTAACGGAATTGCGGAAGTAGCTCATTTGGTAGAGCGACAGCCTTCCAAGCTGTAGGTGGCGGGTTCGAGCCCCGTTTTCCGCTCAAAGCAAATACCGATGTACTTTGACTGACGGCAGGCAAAGATGAATTATAACAATACCCGAACACCAACAGGAGATTTACCGAGGCGAAGGGCAAGGGAAATGTACTTTAAGTTCAGTGTTGATTTTTATAACACTGAAAAAAGTTAGGAAATAAGCCGATGTAGCTCAGTGGTAGAGCACTTCCTTGGTAAGGAAGGGGTCACGAGTTCAAGTCTCGTCATTGGCTCAAAATATTTTAATCAATAAAATTGTAAATCATAAAACTTTGAACTAATATGGCAAAAGAAAAATTTGATCGTTCCAAACCTCACGTTAACGTTGGAACCATCGGTCACATTGACCACGGCAAAACCACCTTAACCGCTGCTATAACATTGGTTTTAGCCGATAAGGGATTATCCGAATTCAGAACATTCGACTCTATTGATAATGCACCTGAAGAAAAGGAAAGAGGTATTACTATTAATACAGCGCATATCGAATATTCAACAGCCAACCGTCATTATGCACACGTTGACTGCCCGGGACATGCTGACTATATTAAGAACATGGTAACTGGTGCAGCCCAGATGGATGGAGCTATTTTAGTAGTAGCTGCAACTGATGGACCTATGCCTCAAACTAACGAACACATTCTTTTGGCACGCCAGGTTGGTGTTCCTAAAATTGTTGTTTTTATGAATAAAGTTGACTTAGTTGATGACGAAGAACTTCTCGACTTGGTTGAAATGGAAATTCGTGAAAGATTATCTTTCTATGGATATGATGGAGACGCAACTCCAGTTATTCGTGGTTCAGCTCTTGGTGGACTTAATAAAGAACCTAAATGGGTTGAAAAAGTCATGGAATTGATGGATGCCGTAGATTCTTATATTCCATTACCAGTTCGTGCAATTGATAAAGATTTTCTGATGCCTATTGAAGACGTTTTCTCCATTACCGGACGTGGTACTGTAGCTACCGGAAGAATCGAAACTGGAGTTATCAACTCAAGCGACCCCGTAGATATTATTGGTATGGGTGCTGAAAAATTAAAATCCGTAGTTACCGGTGTAGAAATGTTCCGCAAAATACTCGATCGCGGAGAAGCTGGTGATAACGTAGGATTGTTGTTAAGAGGTATTGATAAAGAAGAAATTCGTCGTGGAATGGTTATTGCAAAACCAGGTTCCGTTAAACCTCACAAAAATTTCAAAGCAGAAGTATATATTCTTAAAAAAGAAGAAGGAGGCCGTCATACGCCGTTCCATAACAAATATCGTCCTCAGTTTTATTTCAGAACAACTGACGTTACCGGAGAAATCATGCTTCCTGAAGGAGTTGAAATGGTAATGCCTGGCGATAACATCAGCGTAGTAGTAAATCTGATTGCTGAAATAGCAATGAATAAAGGTTTACGGTTTGCTATCCGCGAAGGTGGACGTACGGTAGGTGCCGGTCAGGTTACAGAACTTATTGATTGATAATATTTACCGCCATATATCATAATATAAAGGTATTCCTTGTTTTAAGGAATGCCTTTATATGCTGTATTAATTAAGGTTTTATAATAACGAACGGGTGTAGCTCAACTGGTAGAGTGGCGGTCTCCAAAACCGTAGGCTGTGGGTTCGATTCCTACCACCCGTGCAAAATATTAGACTAAATGGCAAAACTTAAAGTTATCGAATACATCAAGGAAAGTTATGACGAATTATTGAATAAAGTTTCCTGGCCAACATGGAGTGAGCTGCAAAATAGTGCAATTGTAGTATCCATTGCTTCCCTAATAATCGCAGTTATCGTTTATTTGATGGATGTTTCATTCCAAACGCTTCTTCAGCAATTTTACAAATTGTTTTAGCAGCGAGTACTGTTTTATTCTAATATTGTGTTATTTGATAAATTATTTATCAATTTCAATCTGCAAGTATGAGCGAGCAAGTAAAAAAATGGTATGTTGTTAAAGCGATTAGTGGTGGAGAGAAAAAGGTTAAACTTTACATCGAAAGTGAAATAAATCGCTTAAATTTAAAAGAGTATGTTTCGCAAGTACTTATTCCAACCGAAAAAGTATATCAGGTTCGTAAAGGGAAAAAAATTAGCAAAGAACGCAGTTATCTTCCCGGTTACATATTGATTGAAGCTGTTTTGGTGGGTGAAATTCCGCACATTATTCGTAATGTTCCAGGAGTTTTGGGTTTTTTAGGTTCCAAAGATGTGCCTGTTGCTTTGCGGCAAGCCGAAGTAAATCGTATCTTAGGTAAGGTAGATGAACTTTCGGAACAAGGTGAAGAATTAAATGTGCCTTTTATTGTTGGAGAAAACGTAAAAGTGATAGATGGTCCATTTAATAGCTTTACTGGTATTATTGAGGAAATAAACGAAGAAAAGAAAAAACTAAAAGTTATGGTTAAAATTTTCGGACGAAAAACCCCTCTTGAGCTGAGTTTCATGCAAGTAGAAAAAGATTAATGATTGTCAATAATTATCAATTCATATTAACTCAAAAGCAAAATTCAAAAAATGGCAAAAGAAGTTAGTGGATTAATCAAATTACAAATTAAGGGCGGAGCTGCCAATCCTTCACCACCCGTAGGGCCTGCTTTAGGTTCTAAAGGGGTAAATATCATGGAGTTTTGCAAACAGTTTAATGCACGTACACAGGACCAAGCAGGGAAAGTGATACCCGTAATTATAACCGTTTACAAAGATAAATCTTTTGATTTTATTGTAAAAACTCCTCCTGTTGCAGTCCAATTATTGGAAGCAACAAAGCAGAAGAAAGGATCGGCCGAACCGAATCGCGTAAAAATCAGTTCCGTAAGTTGGGAACAGATAAAAGTCATTGCTGAACTTAAAATGGCAGACTTAAATGCTTTTACGGTTGAATCGGCAATGAAAATGGTTGCAGGCACTGCCCGTAGCATGGGAATTACCATTAGTGGCAATGCCCCATTTGCCGAAAGTTAATCCGAGGCAAAGGATTTGTATTATTATCTAGAGTCAAATCAAACCTTTAACAAATTGCGAAATGGTTAAACTGACAAAAAACAGAAAAGAAGTTTTAACAAAATTTGATAGGAACATAAACTATCCGATATCAGATGCTGTTAAAATTGTAAAAGATATAACCCGTACCAAATTCGACGCTTCAGTGGATATTGATATCCGCCTTGGAGTTGACCCGCGTAAAGCCAATCAAATGGTAAGAGGAATTGTTACTCTTCCACACGGAACCGGTAAAACGGTGAGAGTGTTAGTACTTTGCACGCCCGACAAAGAGCAGGAAGCATTAGATGCAGGAGCCGACTTTGTTGGTTTGGACGATTATATCAAGAAAATAAAAGAAGGCTGGACAGACGTGGATGTTGTTATTACTATGCCAAGTGTAATGCCCAAAGTTGGTGCGTTAGGTAAAATATTAGGCCCCAGGGGCTTGATGCCGAACCCCAAAACAGGTACCGTTACTATGGAAGTTGGTAAAGCCGTTCAGGAAGTTAAAGCCGGTAAAATTGATTTTAAGGTTGATAAATTTGGAATTGTACATGCCGGTATCGGAAAAGTATCCTTTGAAGCTGAAAAACTTGTAGATAATGCACGTGAACTACTTCAATCGATTATTAAACTGAAACCAGCATCGGCAAAAGGTACTTACATGAAAAGTGTTTTTATTTCCAGTACCATGAGCCCGGGAATTCGTATTGACCAAAAATCAATAACCTTATAGTTTAAAAATTTTCTGACAAAATCGAGGAAAATAGATCATGAGAAAAGAAGAAAAAGATCAACTTATAAATTCTCTTACCGAAAGCATTAATGCTAACAATTATGTGTACATTACTGATATTGGCGACTTAAATGTTGAAAAGACGAGTAAATTACGCAGACTTTGTTTTAAAAGAAACGTTAAGTTGATTGTAGCAAAAAACACATTGCTTCGTAAAGCAATGGAACGTTCCAATAAAAATTTTGAAGAACTTTTCCCGACTTTAAAAGGCTCTACCTCTATCATGATTTCTGATGGTGGAAATGTTCCGGCAAAGTTGATAAAAGAATTCAGAAAAACCAATCCAAAACCCATTCTCAAAGGCGCTTATGTTGAAGAAATGTCCTATATTGGTGATGACCAATTGGATTTTCTGATAAACGTAAAAAGCAAGAATGAACTTATTGGAGATATTATCGGACTGTTACAGTCGCCGGCTAAAAATGTTATTTCAGCTTTACAATCAGGTGGTAATAATTTGTCCGGTATTCTAAAAACATTATCAGAAAAACCAGAATAAGGTAATATTTTAATAAAATTCCGGTAAAATACCGGAGAAAATAAACATTTAAAAACAATTTAAAAACGATAATAAAATGGCAGATTTAAAAGCGTTTGCAGAACAATTGGTTAACCTAACAGTTAAAGAAGTTAATGAATTAGCTAAAATTTTAAAAGACGAATACGGAATTGAACCTGCAGCAGCAGCTCCCGTAATGGTAGCCGGTGGAGCTACTCAGGAAGCCGCCGTAGAAGAAGAACAAACACAGTTTGACGTTATTCTGAAAGCAGCCGGTCAATCTAAATTAGCAGTTGTAAAATTAGTTAAAGAATTAACAAGCCTTGGTTTAAAAGAAGCAAAAGAATTAGTTGATGCTGCTCCTAAAGCTGTTAAGGAAGGAATCAGTAAAGACGAAGCTGAAGGACTAAAGAAAAGTTTAGAAGAAGCCGGAGCAGAGGTTGAGATTAAGTAAGAAGGTAATTTCTAAACAATTATAATATCAACAGATTGCTTGCCCTTTGGGGTGTAGCGATCTGTTGTATACTTATTTATACTGGTTGTATTTAAATTATTTTTACTTCTAACTTAAAACCATAACACCTTGACTTTGAATAACACCAATAGAATTAGTTTCGCATCAACTAAAATTCAGTCAGAATACCCCGACTTTCTTGATATTCAATTAAAGTCGTTTCAGGATTTTTTCCAACTGGAAACCAATCCCGAAAATCGTGTTAACGAGGGGCTATATAAAGTTTTTTCCGAAAACTTTCCAATTACTGATGCACGTAATAACTTTGTATTGGAGTTTTTGGATTATTTTGTTGATCCTCCCAGATATTCAATCGAAGAATGCGTAGAAAGAGGCTTGACTTACAGCGTGCCGTTAAAGGCAAAATTAAAACTTTATTGCACCGATCCCGAACACGAAGATTTTGAAACAATTATTCAGGATGTTTATTTGGGTATGATCCCTTATATGACACCCAAAGGCACTTTCGTGATTAATGGTGCCGAACGTGTAGTTGTTTCACAATTACATCGTTCGCCTGGTGTATTTTTCGGAACTAGTTTCCATGCTAATGGGCAACAGTTATATTCAGCCAGAATTATCCCGTTCAAAGGGTCGTGGATGGAATTTACCACCGACATCAACAACGTGATGTATGCCTATATTGATCGTAAAAAGAAATTGCCCGTTACTACATTACTTCGTGCCATTGGTTTTGAAAGTGATAAAGATATTCTCGAAATTTTTGACCTTGCCGAAGAAATAAAAGTAACTAAAGCCGGACTTAAAAAAGTAGTAGGCCGAAAATTGGCTGCCCGCGTCTTAAAAGCATGGATTGAAGACTTTGTTGATGAAGATACTGGTGAAGTCGTTTCCATTGAACGTACCGAAGTTATTCTTGATCGTGAAACCATATTGGAAAATCAACATATCGACCTGATTGTTGAAGCTGGAATTAAAACGGTACTTTTACACAGGGACGATCCTGAGTCAATCGATTACTCTATTATATTTAACACGTTACAAAAAGATACGGCAAATTCAGAAAAAGAAGCCGTTGAATTTATATACAGGCAACTTCGCAATGCCGAACCCCCTGACGAAGAAACAGCCCGTGGAATTATTGATAAATTATTCTTTTCCGACAAACGCTATGATTTAGGAGATGTCGGACGTTATCGAATTAATAAAAAATTATCACTTACCACACCGCTTGATATTCGCGTACTTACCAAAGAAGATATTATATCTATTATCAAATACCTCATTGGTCTTATCAATTCCCGAACCGAAGTGGATGATATCGACCATTTGAGCAACCGTAGAATACGAACGGTTGGTGAACAATTATATAATCAATTTGGTGTTGGTCTTGCACGTATGGCTCGTACCATACGCGAAAGAATGAATGTTAGGGATAATGAAGTATTTACCCCTACCGATTTAATCAATGCCAAAACCCTTTCATCGGTCATCAATTCATTTTTTGGAACCAATGCACTTTCTCAGTTCATGGATCAAACCAATCCTTTGGCCGAGCTTACACATAAACGTAGGATATCTGCATTAGGTCCCGGTGGTTTGTCAAGAGAAAGAGCTGGATTTGAGGTTCGCGACGTGCATTATACCCATTATGGCCGTTTGTGTACTATCGAAACTCCCGAAGGACCAAATATCGGATTAATTTCTTCACTTTGTGTTTATGCAAAAATAAATAAACTTGGTTTTATTGAAACGCCTTACAAGCATGTGATTAATGGAAAAGTATCGTTGGATGAACCACCGGTATATCTGAGTGCTGAAGAAGAAGAAAATAAAATCATTGCTCAGGCATGCACCGAAATGGAAGACGATGGCACATTTAGGGATGATAAAATCAAGGTAAGATATCTTGCCGATTATCCTATTGTGGAAAAGGAAAAGGTGGATATGATAGACATAGCACCTAACCAAATTGCTTCTATTGCCGCTTCACTTATTCCTTTCCTCGAACATGATGATGCTAACCGTGCCTTGATGGGATCAAATATGATGCGCCAGGCTGTGCCTTTGATGAATCCTGAACGGCCTATTGTCGGTACCGGTATCGAATCAAGCGTAGCTGAAGATTCCCGCGTACTTGTCAATGCTGAAGGAGATGGCATAGTAGAATATGTAGATGCTACTCAAATAACCATTCGTTATACCCGTATTGAAAAGGAAAAACTGGTTAGTTTTGATGATGATGTAAAAACCTATAATCTGACAAAATTTAGTCGAACCAATCAAAATACTTCTGTTAATTTGCGCCCGATTGTTAGAAAAGGCGACAAGGTTGTAAAAGGCCAGGTATTATGTGAAGGTTATGGTACTCAAAATGGTGAGCTTGCTCTTGGTCGCAATTTAATGGTTGCTTTTATGCCTTGGAAGGGCTATAACTTTGAGGATGCCATTGTAATATCGGAACGTGTAGTTAGCGAAGATATTTTTACATCCATCCATATCGAAGAATTTACCCTTGAAGTAAGAGATACCAAACGCGGGATAGAAGAACTTACCAACGATATTCCCAATGTCAGTGCTGAAGCTACTAAGGATTTAGATGATAATGGATTAATCAGAATCGGGGCCGAAGTTAATGAGGGCGACATCCTTATTGGTAAAATTACACCCAAAGGCGAAAGCGACCCAACTCCTGAAGAAAAATTACTTCGTGCAATATTTGGTGACAAAGCCGGTGATGTAAAAGATGCTTCTCTCAAAGCTCCTCCTTCGATGAAGGGAGTTGTGGTTGATAAAAAACTCTTCTCACGCATTATTAAAGATCGTAAAACAAAAGTTAAAGAAAAAGATGTTATCAAAAAGTTAGATGATGATTTTCTGAAAGATAGTGAATTATTAAAGACTAAACTTGTTGATAAACTTTTGATTCTGGTAAGCGGAAAATCTTGTCAGGGAATATATAATAATTTCAAAGATGAACTTGTACCTAAAAAAGCAAAGTTTACTCAAAAATTATTAATGGGAATTGATTATTCCAATGTTAATCCCAATAAATGGACTTCGGATAAAGAGAAAAACGATCTGATAAAGGAGCTTATTAATAATTATAATATTAAGCACAAGGAAATACTGGGTATATACAACCGCAAAAAGTTTGTAGCGTCTGTTGGCGATGAATTGCCAAGTGGCATTATAAAAATGGCCAAAGTATATGTTGCCAAAAAACGCAAACTCAAAGTTGGCGATAAAATGGCTGGACGCCACGGAAACAAGGGTATCGTTGCCAGAATTGTTCGCCGGGAAGATATGCCATTCCTTGAAGATGGAACTCCTGTGGACATCGTATTGAATCCATTGGGCGTACCATCACGTATGAACCTTGGTCAGATTTATGAAACCGTTTTAGGTTGGGCTGGACATAAGTTAAATAAAACATTTGCCACTCCCATTTTTGACGGTGCATCAATTCAGGAAATTAACCAATATTTAGACGAGGCAAACCTCCCACATAACGGTAGAACCTATCTGTATGATGGCGGTACGGGCGAACGTTTTGACCAACCCGCAACCGTTGGCTATATTTATATGATGAAATTACATCATATGGTTGATGATAAAATGCATGCCCGTTCTATTGGTCCGTACTCACTTATTACTCAGCAACCTCTTGGAGGTAAAGCTCAATTTGGTGGTCAGCGTTTTGGTGAAATGGAAATGTGGGCTTTAGAAGCTTTTGGAGCTTCCAATATCCTTCAGGAAGTTGATACCATCAAGTCGGACGATGTGATAGGAAGAGCCAAAGCATACGAAGCCATAGTCAAAGGAGAAAATATGCCTACTCCAGGTATACCTGAATCCTTTAACGTTCTGATTCATGAGTTGAGAGGTCTTTGCCTGAATATAACTTTTGAATAAATTGTGCGCCGGTAACACATCCGTTTATACACGGTGTGTTACCTCTTATTATAGTATAAGATTTGATATTTTTTTGAGCCTTGTTATCTGACATTGTAAAATAAACTAAAAAATGGCTTTCAGAAAAGAAAACACACCAAACAGTATTTTTTCCAGTATTACTATTAGTCTGGCATCACCCGAAACAATATTAGAACGTTCGAGTGGGGAAGTTTTAAAACCCGAAACAATTAATTACCGGACCTACAAACCCGAACGCGACGGCTTATTCTGCGAACGCATTTTTGGTCCGGTCAAAGATTGGGAATGCCATTGCGGAAAATATAAAAGAATTAGATATAAGGGTATTGTTTGCGATCGCTGCGGTGTAGAAGTAACCGAAAAAAAAGTACGTCGTGAACGAATGGGGCATATTCAATTGGTAGTTCCCGTTGCACATATCTGGTTTTTCCGTTCCCTGCCCAATAAAATAGGCGCCCTTTTAGGACTCCCAACAAAAAAACTTGATACGATCATTTATTACGAAAAATATGTTGTAATAAATCCTGGTATCAAAAAAGATGATGGAATAAACTATCTTGATTTTCTTTCAGAAGAAGAATATTTTGATGTCATAGATAAGCTTCCAAAAGAAAATCAATATCTTAATGATGATGATCCTGATAAGTTTATCGCGAAAATGGGTGCCGAGGCTTTATATGATTTGCTTTCACGTATAGATTTGGATCAGGTATCATATGATTTGCGCAATAAAGCAAACACTGAAACTTCCCAACAACGTAAGCAAGATGCCCTCAAGCGTTTACATGTTTTTGAAGCATTCCGCGATGCCCAAAAACGTATAGAAAACCGCCCCGAATGGATGGTTATTAAAGTTGTTCCGGTTATTCCACCCGAATTACGTCCATTAGTTCCTTTGGATGGTGGCAGGTTTGCTACTTCCGATTTAAACGACCTTTATCGTCGGGTAATCATCCGTAACAATCGTCTTAAACGTTTGATCGAAATAAAAGCTCCTGATGTTATTATGCGTAATGAAAAACGTATGCTTCAGGAAGCCGTTGACTCATTGCTCGATAATTCACGTAAGGCAAGTTCAGTTAAAACTGATTCTAACCGTGTACTTAAATCATTAAGCGATAGTTTAAAAGGCAAACAGGGACGTTTTCGTCAGAATTTGCTCGGAAAACGTGTTGACTATTCGGGACGTTCGGTTATCGTCGTTGGCCCCGAACTTCATTTGAATGAATGTGGTTTGCCTAAAGATATGGCATCTGAATTATTCAAGCCATTCATTATCCGTAAGATGCTTGAAAGAGGCATTGTAAAAACCGTTAAATCCGCCAAAAAAATTGTTGACCGCAAGGATCCTGTTGTTTGGGATATTCTTGAAAATATTTTGAAAGGCCATCCGGTAATGCTTAACCGTGCTCCAACCCTGCACCGTTTGGGTATACAGGCTTTTCAGCCTAAACTTATTGAAGGAAAGGCTATTCAATTGCATCCTTTGGTTTGTACTGCTTTCAATGCCGATTTCGATGGCGACCAGATGGCCGTTCATGTTCCTTTGGGAAATGCTGCCATACTCGAAGCTCAGATTTTGATGCTTGCTTCTCATAATATTTTGAATCCGGCCAATGGAGCTCCCATTACCGTTCCATCTCAGGATATGGTACTTGGACTTTATTATATGACCAAAGCCCGTCTTTCCGAGGAAGGTCATATTGTAAAAGGCGAGGGCATGAAATTTTATTCTCCTCAGGAAGTAATTATTGCCTATAACGAAAAACGTGTTGACCTTCACGCTACGATTCAGGTTCGTACCAAAACAGTAGAAGATGGAAAACCCGTGATAAAAATGATAGATACTACCGTTGGACGTGTATTATTTAATCAGGTAGTTCCGGAAGAATACGGTTATATAAACCAATTGCTTACAAAGAAAGCGCTTCGCGATATCATTGGTGATATTTTAAAGAAAACCAATAACCAAAAAGCCGCTAATTTCCTCGATGATATTAAAAATCTTGGTTATACGATGGCTTTCAAGGGTGGACTTTCCTTTAACCTTGGTGATGTTATCATCCCCGAAGCTAAAGAATCACTTATTCATGATGCAAATGCGGAAGTAGATGAAGTAATGAGCAATTACAACATGGGATTTATTACCAACAATGAACGATATAATCAGATTATTGATATTTGGACTCATTGTAATTCATCACTTACCAATACATTGATGAAGCAACTTGCAAAAAATCAACAGGGATTTAATCCTGTTTATATGATGCTTGATTCGGGTGCCCGTGGTTCTAAAGAACAAATCCGTCAGCTTTCAGGAATGAGGGGCTTGATGGCAAAACCTCAAAAATCGGGTGCTTCCGGTGGCGAAATCATCGAAAATCCTATTCTTTCCAATTTTAAGGAAGGACTTTCGGTTCTCGAGTACTTTATTTCAACGCACGGTGCCCGTAAAGGGTTGGCCGATACTGCTCTGAAAACTGCTGATGCTGGTTATCTTACACGTCGTCTGGTGGATGTTTCTCAGGATGTTATTATTACCGAAGAGGACTGTGGTACCCTTCGCGGCTTGCCAACGACTGCTTTGAAAAAGAATGAAGAAGTTGTTGAAACATTATATGAGAGAATTTTAGGACGTACTACATTACATGATATTTATCACCCTCAAACTGGTGCCCTTATTGTTAAAGCCGGTGAAGAATTAACGGAAGAAATTTGTGAAATCATCGAACATTCACCCATAGAATCCGTTGAAATTCGTTCAGTTTTAACTTGCGAATCAAAGCACGGAGTGTGTACAAGATGTTACGGACGTAATCTTGCAACCGGACACCTTGTTCAAAAAGGTGAAGCTGTAGGTGTTATTGCGGCTCAATCCATTGGCGAGCCTGGAACACAGCTTACGTTGCGTACATTTCACGTCGGTGGTGTGGCTGGTGCCAATATTGCTTCATCTTCCCGTATTACTTCTAAATATGCAGGTCAACTCGAAATTGATGAATTACGTAGCATAGAATATACCAATGCCGAAGGTAAGGTATATGATATTGTTTTAGGTCGTTCGGCTGAAATGAGAATCGTTGATGTAAATACAAAAATTATTCTTACTTCAGGTAATATTCCTTATGGTGCTAACCTGTACTTTAAAAACGGAGATGATATTCAAAAAGGTGATTTAATCAGCGATTGGGATCCTTATAATGCAGTTATTTTATCGGAAGTCAGTGGTAAAATAACATTTGATAATATCATTGAAAATGTTACCTATAGGGTGGAATCTGATGATCAGACAGGATATCACGATAAAGTAATTATCGAATCACGTCAGAAGACAAAAAATCCATCAATCAGAATTTTATCACCATCAGGTGAAGAAATCAGAACCTATGATATTCCTGTAGGATCACACATTGTTGTGGAAGATGGCAATACGATCAAAGCCGGTGAATTATTGGTAAAAATCCCACGTGCCGTTGGTAAAGCCGGCGATATCACAGGTGGTTTACCACGCGTTACCGAACTCTTTGAAGCTCGTAATCCTTCCGATCCGGCTATTGTTTCGGAAATTGATGGTGTGGTTTCGTTTGCTAAAAAATTGAAACGTGGTAACCGTGAGGTAATCATAACCTCCAAAACTGGCGAGGAAAAAAGTTATCTCATTCCTACGTCCAAACAGATTTTGGCACAGGAAAACGATTATGTCAAAGCGGGTACTCCGCTTTCGGAAGGCGCTATGACTCCTGCTGATATTCTTGCAATTAAAGGACCGATGAAAGTTCAGGAATATATCGTTAATGAAATTCAGGAAGTATATCGTTTGCAAGGTGTAAAAATTAACGATAAACATTTTGAAGTTATCGTGCGCCAAATGATGCGTAAAGTAGAAGTGGAAGATCCGGGTGATACCAAATTTCTTGAAGGAGAATTAGTTAATAAAATTGATTTCCAAGAAGAAAACGATGAAATATTCGGTAAAAAAGTAGTGGAAAACCCTGGCGATTCCGTAAACTTTAAAGCAGGACAGATTATCAGTGCACGTAAGCTTCGCGATGAAAATTCGTTGCTTAAACGTAAAGATAAAAAACTGGTTGAAGCCCGTGATGCTAAATCGGCTACTGCTTTTCAGGTTCTGCAAGGCATTACCAAAGCATCTCTGCAAACCAAGAGCTTTATTTCGGCTGCATCATTCCAGGAAACAACTAAAGTACTTACAGTCGCTGCCATAAGCGCTAAACGTGATGACCTGCTTGGTTTGAAGGAAAATGTTATTGTAGGACATAAAATTCCGGCAGGAACAGGCTTACGCGAATACGACAACCTTATTGTTGGCTCAAAAGAAGAATATGATACCCTTATGGCATCAAAAAATGAATAATCATAAAAATTTGTCTAAAATGAATAAACCAGAAAATCAGAATCAATTAAATATTGAACTTAGTGAAGAAATTGCCGAAGGTATATATTCTAATTTAGCAGTTATCACTCATTCAAACTCGGAATTTCTTATCGATTTTGTTAAAATGATGCCAGGCATTCCGAAAGCTAAGGTGAAATCAAGAATTATTTTGACCCCTCAGCATGCTAAACGGTTATATCGGGCATTAAAAGAAAATCTTGCCAAATATGAATCGGTGCATGGTAGTATTAAAGACGACATGGAAGGTTTTCCATTACCTATTACCGGGCCAACGGCTCAGGCATAATCTCTTAAGATTAAGTTAAAAATCCTGATTCCGAGTTTTCCGGATCAGGATTTTTTTTAGATTTTTTCAGATATTTTTCGCACTATTTTTACAATTATAGTTCGCGGGGTAATCCGGTTGGCAAATACCATTAATTTGTTCAGCCATCCATAAATAACCATAGTTTTACCTTTCATTAAAGCTTTGTAGCCAAACAATGCAACATCTGATGCAATGGCAGGTTTTATGGTTTTAAATAAGCCGGATTCCTGCAACAAAGCCGCTTTTTCAAATCCCGTGTGGGTTGGTCCGGGACATAAGGTTGTAATCGTTACACCAGTTCCTTGCAATTCGTTGGATAGAGCTTCGGAAAACGACAAAACATAAGCTTTGCTTGCATAATAGACAGCCATCAAAGGACCCGGCTGAAACGCAGCCGTAGACGCAATATTTAATATTTTACCCTTGCCCCGAGCCACCATTTCTTTGACAAAAAATTTTGTCATTACAGTTAAAGCTTTAATGTTAAGGTCAATCATTTCTATTTCTTTTTGAATAGCCGTTTCGGTAAAAAAACCAAAATTCCCAAAACCAGCGTTGTTGATCAAAACATCAACAATAAGATTATTTTGACGGATAAATTCAAAAATTTCATCAGTAGTCGAAGGTTGGGATAAATCTTTTGCCTGTATTAAAACCTTGATAGCGTATTGTATTTCTAATTCAGATGCAATGCTTTTCAGTTTGTTTTCACTACGGGCAATTAATAGCAGATTATAGTTGTCCTTTGCCAGCAAACGGGCAAATTCCAACCCCATTCCTCCGGAAGCTCCGGTAACGAGTGCAAAATTTTTTTCCATAACTTTGTTTTTAATTATTGTTTATTTTTTCTTCTTTATCCAATCCCTCTCTTAAATCCATCAGCAACCAGTTTTGAGATATAATGTTTCCCTTTTCCTTTTTTATTAGTTCGATAAACTTTTTAATACCATAGGGTTCGTTGCCATTGGCATGGATTAGCACGATACTTCCTTCGGTAGGTGTTTGATTTTTGGCAAGCCAGGCATCACTGCCAACAGGTATTAAGCCAAAACTGGTAACCTTGTTAAATAGGGCGGTATCGGAAACCAAGCCCGGAAAACGGAAAAAAACAGAGGGAAGTAAATTCTGTTCAATCATTAATTTTTCGTTTTCCAGAATTTCAAAAGAGATGTTAGTACCTTTTTCGAGCATAAAATTTTGTGTGAGCGGTAATTTCTTGCTCGTTCGATGATTATAGGTATGATTGATCCAAAGTACAGCTATTTTATTTCTTCTGATCAGTTTCTGGAGCCAGGCAAGATCGTCGGGATGTTTTTTTATCCATACACCGGTTACCGAAATGGCAAGAGGTACCGGTGATTCCACATTCCCAAATTCTTCCATGATTTCAGTGAAAACAACACGGTCCAAAGGCCGCTGCGATGGACATAAATCTATGGTCAGGAAAACACCTTTGCCTGTTGGATTTAGATGGGTAATGCCGGCATCCTGTACAGCCTGATCGTTGGTTTTCACTAATCTCAGACTCTTGATATAGGGCGTATGTTCCAGTTTCGATGCGATGTCTGAAAAACTTCCGGTCGTTCGAATAGCCAACTTTCGCGCTTCAAAAATTCGGCTGGATAAACTGAACGGATCAACGGCAAGATAATGCGTTTTACCATTTTGAATAAACTTCCGTAGAACAACATACGGTTGTTTCGTTGTTGAAGTGAAAGCCAGGGCATAATATGACTGATAATCGCTGATGGTTTGTCCGGAAAGAGAAATGCTAAAGAGTAGGACAACAAAAAGTAGTAATCGCTTCATTAAAAAGTACACAGGTGTAAATGTAGATGATTATTCGATAAAATTATTCTTCGGATTTCTCTTTCCGTTTTTTGAAATATTGATAAACCATCAAAGCGGTTAAGCTTCCGAAAACGGAATAAATCAATACCCGTTTAAAGGGTTTCTTTTCCGGGTTGTTTTGTATTTGCCGGAACAAATATTTTATTCCCAATGGCAGCAAATACCCTAATATTTCCGATGTTTTGTCCTTTTCGCCAAAAAGACTGCTTAGTCTTTCATTGGAATTGAATAATAGTTTGGTTATGTCTGTTTTGTCGGAAATTGATTTTTCAGTTGTATTCAACTTTTGCTGAAGCCGGAGTTTCCGTTTACGGATATCTTCGAGGGAATGGATGTTGCTAAATATCGTCGTCTTCATCTTCCTCCTCTCTGTGCCGGTTCAAAAGTAATTGAATAAGTTTTTTACTCAATGGCTTAGTAATTAAAGTCTTTCTGAAAATAATGAAAATCAGTAAAAGAAGAATATATAAACCAGTAACGGTAAGAAAACCTAAGCCCGGATTATTCCAATATGTACCTAAAAAGTTAGCCAGGGCAAAGGAAAGGAAGAATAAAATAACAGATACCAGCATTACGATAATGATAACCTGAAGTATCAGGCTGATGACAACGATAATTTTTTCGGTAATATCCAACCGCGCGATGTTGTATCGGGTTTCCAAATACGTTTTGATTTCTTTAAATAGTGAAAGCATAAAATCTCATTTTAAAGGAAGTAAAAAGCAAAACCAGCTATGGAAGCCGGTTTTGCCTTATTTGTTTAAGCCGGTTCTTCGTCTTTAATTTCTTTTTCTTTGCGAAGAGCTTTTTTCGCTTTTGCACTCAAATCGTTAAACGAATCCTTGACTTTTTTACGGGTGTTTTCGCCTTTATCAGGTGCGAGTAATAACCCGGCAGCAACTCCGGCAGCAGCTCCAACGATGAGGGAGAGCAATACTTTTGATAAATCTTTCATAGCTGTTTAGTTTTAGTTGGGTTATGGTTGATTAAAATGGTGATGTAAAAGTACAATAAATTATTGCCGAAAGCAAGTTTTTTAAATATCTTTAACAAAAGCTCCCGATTCGGGTACCGAATACGAAGGTAAACCAAGGTATTGGCACTGCTGCTGCCATTTTTTAATTTTATACAACGGATTGGAAGAATCAAAAATCAGCATTCCAGGATCGTATTGATGGAGTAAATCGGAAATTTTGAGCTCAGGGCTATGCGATATGATAAGGTAATTTACTTTTAATTTACACGGAATAGCAACTTTATGGAATGAAGGGTCGATAACGACAAAACGCTGATTACCCAACTGAACGAAATGGCCTTTTTTAAAAATATGGCCAATGGTAAGCTGCTGGTGGTCCGAAACGGGAAGCGCATAATGTTTTCGCAATCCCAGGGCAAACCAGTTATTCTGAATATTGAAAGATAGCGCCTTGTTGTCGCTGAAAAGGGAAGTGTCAGTTAAAAACAGGTGCTGTTTCCCGTCGATAAAATCAAAAGCCGATGACTTTTTGACGCTGTAAACGATAAACTTCTGCTGATTTGTCTGCTGAACCGTCCGGACAAAGAAAGAAATAACCAGCACAAATAATCCGGCTAAGGCTAAACGGAAATAAATCTTTTGGAAAACCTGGAAATAAACGATCAGGCTAAAGATGATCAGATAGCACAAAAACATTTCGACCCTGGAAATGAAAATATGCTGAAACATGGCAAAGGGAAGTTCCTCGATATATTTTACGGTAAAGTTTAAGGCCGTCAGCAACCAAACCATCAGGTGTGAAAAGAAATGACTTAGCCAGGCAATGGGCGACGTTAGAAGAACAAGCATACCCGAATAGATCACGAGGCTTGAAAGGGGAATAGCGATGAGGTTGGTGATCAGAAAATAGTTGGGAAACTGATGGAAATAAAACAGTGAAAGCGGAAAGGTTGTCATTTGGGCTGCGATGGAAACGGCAATCAATTGCCAGATTTGATCGAGGAGGCGGTTTTCGGGCAACCACAGGTTGTAAATATTGCGTTGAAGCATCGCGGATTCTAAAGAGTCCGTATAAACTCGTTTTTGCCGTAGGCGCCGTTTTCTTACTACGACAACCAAGCCGTAATTAGGGACCCGATATGGCTATTCGGGACCTACGGCTAAGACTACTTTCGCCGTTATAAGGCCGAGCCCCTTCGGTAACCGTATAGGAAAGCCGAGAGCGCGCATGACGTGCACCGGCACTAAATGGAACGACGGACTTATAGGAAATAAAAAACTACTTGTTATGCGGGCGTCCGTGGTCCCTAATAGTTTTCGTTGAACTACGAAAAACGGACGATAGACCATAATACGCGAACGAGTGCCCAAACAGGCCGGCCGCCACGAAGCACGGTGTTGGGTACAAGTCGAAACACTAGTTAACGCCTTTATAGGACTTGGCCGTAAAGGGTTGTAAATAATCTAAGTAATCGACGAAGCCGGGAAAAAAAGACGAACGAACATTTAGGCGACCAAACTAATGGCTACACGCAATAAGGTCGAAAGAATGGAAACGGCAAACGGCCATTAGNGCATAATACCAGATACAGGCAAAAAGCATCAGTTCTTTGATAATCCTGGTGCTCCGGCGTTTGTTCATAAAAAATAAAAGATAATTCAGCACCAGGTAAATCACGCCCACGTGCAGTCCCGAGACCGAAAGGATATGCATGGCTCCCGAGCCGGAATATTCCTTCATCAGATCGGCATCCAGNTTATCGGTATAGCCCAGGATTAATGCCGANCCAACNGCATATTCTTTGNCGCGGATGCCGTTTTGCTCAAATATCCTGAGAAATTTATCGCGCAGNCGGTAGGCAAAGGCATACAGCGGCGAACCTTCCCCCGATTTCAGCCTTTGCCAGCTTTGCCGATAGGCGAAAGCCTGATGATAAACCCCTTTATTNGCNAANTAATTTTGGTAATCGAACTGCCAGGGGTTGTATGGTGGCTTGACATTGCTAAGTTTTGCATNNAGCATCAGGCAGTCGCCATAGCGTAAGGCCGACGATAACGTATCTTTCCAGAAATAAACGATAGCCTTGCCACGGGTAGNCACCCAGCGACCTTTTTTANTTATTCCGGTTACCATGACTACCGCTTTGTTGGAATTATCCTTTTCCTGGATAGGTTCCGTGAGCCGGGCTGTCCATAAATCACCAAATTGGTAGCATTTTCCAAAGAAAGTGTTGTGTAGTTTTTCGGTTTTTAGCCGGGTTAACTCATAACCACACATCATGATTGCGAGAAACAAACCGCATCCGAATATCCATCGCTTGCGCCAGTTCAAATAACGCCACGATAATAACGCCAGAGCGATGACTACGATTAACGAAGCCAAAACGTATCCCGGCGGGAGAGATGCTCTCCCGCCAATCGAGGCGACTGCGATTCCTGCAATCAATGGCAGCAGAAGCCTTACAAAAGGATATTGATGAAACGAGTTCAACATACCTGCTGATATTGACAGGCTAAAGATACAAAAAATACTGCTGTTTGCCCTTATTTTTGAGCAAGAAATTTGGCTATTTTTTCAGCTTTGTTACGAAACGAAGGCGATTTATCGTATTGAAGGCGGATTTCGATGACGGCTTCCAGTTCGTAACGCAGATCGGGTTCTTTTTTTGCCATTTTAGCAATGATGTCCATGCAATAGTAGCAAAGCGCCGGATTTTCGGCAGGGTTCGTCAGCCAGCGGAAACAAGCATCGAGTAACAGACCGGGGTCGCCAATATCGGCTATGGGAATAAATTCGGCAAATATCTTCAAAAAATTGCGTTTTACGCCGTCGATCTTTGAATGGAGCATTACATCCATTGCCTTGGACAAGTGAGGGTAGATAAGCCGGGGATTTTTTTCGCAGCAAAGCTGAATGGCGCGTGCAGCCCGCATATTGAGGGGATAAGGACGGGTAAAGGTAAGTGTAAATACTTCTTCGAAATGTGCCGGATTGTTGTCTATCATCGTTACTACCATGTCGGCAACTGCCCGTTCGCTTCCCATTTGCAGGGTTTCGATAAAATCCATTATTGGTTTGTTTTCGGAGGGCGAAAGTAGTGAAAAATTTTGCTGTAATAATTGATAGACATTCCATTTTTTCAAAAAATGGAATGTCTTTTTCCCAAAGATATCTGAGAAATTTTGTGTATATTTGTAACTATAAAAAAGTAATGCTATGAAACGGATACTTACCCTTGTTTTATTATTTCTTAGCTTTGGAGGGCTTGCGCAATCCTCCATTTTTGCGGTAGTTGACGGCAACAATGTAACCCTGTGGCAAACGAATACCGAACGCAACTGTGGCTCGCGGCACGGAGCGGCGATAACTCTCGAAAATAACCATATTAACTGGTATCAGGTGGATACGGGAGGCGTAGCTAATTGTTTTTGTACTTTTAATTTGTCGGTTACTCTGGGTCCACTGCCTGCCGGAGAATATACGGCGGATGTTTATGGTATTGAACGGGTAAACCCTATAGACACGATTTACCAGGGCTCGACAAGTTTTGTGATTTCTTCCCGTAGCCTGGCAGATACATTGATTGTTCAGCATGTTTTTCAAAGCGAATGCGGAACTACTTACCTACCGGAGTTTTCTCTCAGGGAAACATCTATGACTATACAGCCCAACCCTTTTTCGGAAACGACTGATATTACCATTTCGGCTAATCGGGCAGCTAACGGCTTACAATTGGATATTTATACGTTGACCGGAAAAAAAGTATGGTCAATAACGGGAATAAATGCCGGTAGGGAAACCGTGAAATGGGACGGAAAGGATGATAAGGGACGATCTTTGCCAAAGGGAATATATTTTTGTCAGCTCACCACCGCTGNCGGCCGGCTTCTGGGAACGGTNAAAGTGGTGAAATTGTAAAATGTCCGGTTTATAGCTTATCCGTAGCCATTGATGGTTNGCCAGAGCCATTTATTTGCAATCCTAAGCNCTCNNTAGNTGGCCANAGCNATTTATTTGCAATCCTAAGNNCTCGGTAGCCGGCCAGAGCCATTTATTTGTAATCCTAAGCCCTCGATAGCTGGCCAGAGCCATTTATTTACAATCCTAAGCCATCAGCAGCCAGCCAGAGTTATTTATTTACAATCCTAAGCCCTTAATAGCTTTTCAGAGGCATTCGATAGATCGGAGTTTATTTACTTGAGTTCATGCCGAAGAGTAAACAATGTAAAATGCTACTAAATCACAAAAATCCACGAAACAAATAATCTCAAACAAATAACTTTGGTGAAATTTGGAGTTTTTGTGCTTTTGTGGCGAAAAAAACTTTTTGGTATAGATTCATACTTAAATTTTTAAAAAATATAAACACGAAAGTGTGAAATAAAAATTTGTTTATATATTTGTATAATCAAAAAGTTCTTTTATGTCAAAATTAAAATTGCCAGTTCGTATTGAAGAACTATTGCCAGTGGCTCGTTGGCAGCGAAGCCTACTGATACAGTTCCGGCAACAGTTCATGGATTATTCTCCTGAATTTGGTCAGGCTTTTTCAGATGCGTTGGATGCCCACATCAGCGCCGTTGAAAAATTAATTTCGACTAAATTATTTCTGGGCGATTTGTCGCAAGTAACCTTGTTGCTTGAAACAAACATGCTCGCCCTTCGCCCTTTGCTCGATTTAACAGAGGGATATGTTAAAATGGCTTCCACGAATCTGAAGGACCCCGCTCGCCTTTTCAATTTTAAAGAGATTCGTAAATGTATTAATGGCCAGGATGCTGAAAAATTAGAAAAAAGCCTTGGCGAATTTATTCAGTTAGTAGACCATAACAAAGAAATTCTTATGGAAAAAGGTCTTAAGCAGGCTATGATAGATGACTTAACTACAAAAAATGAGACGATAGCCAACCTTGCCGACGATCAGAACATGAAGATAAAGGCATTAGAAGAAGCAGTGAATGCGAATTCCGTCGTACTGATGGCTCTTTGGGCCGACTGTGCAGCCATTATGGATGCCGGTAAACGTATCTTCAGGCATACTCAACCGGAACAATTACCTAACTTCACCCTGACCCATATCATCAAAAAAATGCGTAGCGAAGGAGGCAAAGGCGGTAATAAACCGGAGACTCCGGCGTAGGAGATTTGAGATTGCAGATTTGAGATTTCAGTAGGCAGTAAGCAGTAAGCAGTAGGCAGTAAGCAGTAGGCAAATTTCAGATTTGGGAATTTAGATTGCAGAATGAAGGCGGTGTTGAGGAAGAAGGGGGCACCGCTTTTATTATTTGGATGGTATTTTAAAAGTATATTTGTTGGTTTGTAGGAAGACTGAGATTTATAAAGAGAGTTGGAACAAATAGAAGAAAAATTGAGGTTATAAAAATATTGGACACCAATAAAAAAATAATATGTGCAATCAAAACGATAAGATATTGGATATAATAGCTAATTAATTCTGAATTCAGGATAGAAAGTAAGGGAATCCAACTCCCCACTTCCAATCATCTTTTACTTTAAAATTATAAATAATAAAAAAATGGCAGACCATACATTACTTTTTATTACATCGATTTTAGCATTAGTATCAGCCATTGTCGGCGGCTTTGTTTCTTATTATTTTGCTTCCAAATCCAAAAAATTTGAAGCAGTATTAAAATTTAGAGAAGAAAAATATTCAAACTTACTTATACTTCTTCAGGGGTTTGCTGGTGAATCAGCAAATTATGAAACAAAAAAGAGGTTTTTTGATGAGCAATATAAATCTTGGATTTATTCTTCTGATGAAGTTGTAATAGCGATCAATAACTTAGTAAAACTGGTTATTGATTCAAAAGGACAAGAACCAGATCATGATGCAGGACGAAAAGCAATTGGAGACATTGTTATAGCTATGAGAAAGGATTTACTTGGTAAAACAAAACTAAATTACCTTGATTTTAGATATACTGATGTTCTCAAATAGAAATGACAAGAACAGTTTTGCAAATAAGTTACAAAATGTAACCAACTGAAAAATTTAAGCGGATTGAATTATGACAAAAGAAACGGCTATAAGATTATTTAATGATAAGCAAATACGTACCCATTGGGACGATGAGCAGGAAAAATGGTATTTTTCAATCGTTGATGTGATTGGGGTATTAACAGAAAGTATAGATGCTCAAGCTTATTGGAGAAAACTTAAGCAAAGGTTAAAAGGAGAAGGGAATGAAACCGTGACGAATTGTCACGGTTTGAAAATGCAAGCAGCTGATGGTAAAATGCGGCTTACCGACGTTGCTGATACCGAGCAACTGTTCAGGCTTATTCAATCAGTGCCATCGCCCAAAGCCGAACCATTTAAACTTTGGCTTGCCCGTGTTGGGAGCGAAAGGATTGATGAAATTGAAGACCCTGAAAAAGGTATTGACCGTTTGATGGAAACATATTTGCGTAAAGGCTATTCAAAAGAGTGGATTAATCAGCGGCTAAAAAGTATTGAAATACGAAAAGAACTCACCGATGAATGGGAAACACGTGGAGTTCAGAAAGGACAGGAATATGCAATTCTTACTGATGAAATATCAAAAGCATGGAGCGGGTTTACTACGAAGCAGTATAAAGAATTCAAAGACCTCAAAAAAGAAAACCTTCGTGACCACATGACCAATTTGGAATTAGTTTTGAACATGCTTGCTGAAGCTACCACAACCGAAATTTCGAAAGAAAAGAACCCTAAAACATTTGATGATAGTCGTGTAATTGCCAAACAAGGCGGTACCATAGCTGGAAACACGAGAAGAGAAATTGAGGAAAAAACAGGGAAAAAAGTAGTCAGTAAACAAAATGCTAAACGGTTAGCACCTAAAAAGAATAAAGAAATTGATAAAAAATAGCTTGATCAAGTGAATTGAAAAATGAATACAGTGTTGAAAGAAAAAGGACACCGCTTTTATTCGGAATTTTTAGGATTGCATATTGTGAGGCTTTAAGGCTTGCAATTAATCTTCGTCATTGAAATAATTCCAACCAGAAAATGGAAGAAATAATAAAAACAACTTTGCTTGAGCATGGTAAGAGTTCGTTTCTTATAGATCTTGTTAAACATGAAAATGGGAAACTTTATGTGGCCATACAGCAAATCATTCGTGATGATTTCGAAAACTTCCAAACACAAACAATAAAGATTAATCCTGTTATTCTTGTCAAAGTAATAGAAGCTCTTACAATTTATAAAAATGAATTGCCGAAGGATATTGTAGAAAAATTTTTGTTTAAAACCCCAGAAGAAAAAGAAGACAAAGAGATAATAAGACGGTATTTTAAAGGAGTTGAAATAGAAGATTTAGCTTTACAATTTGACCGTTCAGCAAATGTAATAAAACAAATTCTTAGTAATAACAGGATACCTATTGTAAGCAATAAAATGCCCCAGAATTATAAATATTGGTATCGGAAAAGAAAAAGAAAATCTTAGAATGATAAATTAGAAATGGCTTTCTGGTGAATGGCAAAATAAAATGTAATTGTGTAAAGTGGAAAATCCTTAATCCGTATCGTTTTTTATGGCAGAGATAACGAACACTTAAAAAATCGTCAAGGGATGTTGTTTTTTACATTCTTTCCGGCACTTCAATCCCCAACAGATGCATAGCGTTTTTGATGACCGTTCCGGTGAATTTTGCCAAAGCAATACGGAACTGCTTTTTGACGGGGTCTTCTTCCTGGAGTATAGTGATGTCGTGGTAAAACTGGTTGAATTCCTTGGCTAAATCGAAGGTATAGTTAGCTATCTGGGCAGGACTCAGCGTATCGCCGGCAAGTTTAACGGCAGCCGGAAAGTCGTAAATCAGCTTCAGCAATTCTTTTTCTTTGGGAAGGCAAGTTACCGGCGTTTCATTGATCGTACCTTTGGGAATAGGAGGCGCTTTCCTGAGCACCGACTGTATTCTTGCGTAGGTATATTGAATAAACGTCCCTGTGTTTCCGTTAAAGTCAATGGATTCTTTGGGATTGAAAACCATATTTTTTTTTGGGTCAACCTTTAAAATAAAATATTTAAGGGCGGCAAGACCGACAATATGATAGAGATGGTCGAGTTCTTCGGGTGTGAAATCGGTGCTTTTACCCAATTGTTCAGTAGTTTCTTTGGCAGTGGCATACATTTCGTCCATCAGGTCGTCGGCATCCACCACGGTTCCTTCGCGCGATTTCATCTTGCCTTCGGGCAACTCCACCATGCCATAGTTGAGGTGCAAAATGTTTTCCGCCCAGTCATAGCCCAGTTTTTTCAGTACAAGTTTCAGCACATCAAAATGGTAGTTTTGTTCATTGCCTACCACATAAATCATCTTTTTGGCCTCGAATTCATCGTAGCGTAATTTGGCAGTTCCCAGGTCCTGGGTCATGTAAACAGAAGTGCCGTCGGAGCGGAGAAGTAGTTTTTCGTCCAGACCATCGCCGGTAAGGTCGGCCCACACAGAACCATCGTCCTTACGGAATAAAACCCGATTATCCAGTCCTTTTTCAACTAACTTTTTCCCTAAGAGATAGGTTTGTGATTCGTAGTAAATCTTATCAAAGTCAATGCCTAAGCGTTTGTATGTTTCGTCAAAACCTTTGTAAACCCATTCGTTCATCATTTCCCACAGGCGGATGGTTTTGGCATCCTGTTTTTCCCATTTCTGAAGCATCTCGCGGGCTTCACCCATCAGCGGAGCCTGGCCGGCGGCTTCTTCGTCGCTCATCCCTGAAGCTTTAAGTTCAGCCAACTGCTTTTTGTATTCCTGATCGAACATTACATAATATTTCCCGATCAGGTGGTCGCCCTTCATTCCCGACGATTCAGGTGTTTCCCCATTTCCCCAGCGTTGCCAGGCTAACATGGATTTGCAGATATGAATGCCACGGTCGTTCACCAGATTAACTTTGATTACTTTTTTCCCGTTAGCTTTCAGTATTTCGGCTACCGACCATCCCAAAAGATTGTTGCGGATATGACCTAAATGCAAAGGTTTATTGGTATTTGGCGAGGAATATTCCACCATCACTGGTTTGGAATCGCCTTCGTTGGTATAGCCGTAGTCAGGGATATTAAGGTTTTGATAAAAATGATGAAGGTAATAGCTGTCATCTACCACTAAATTCAAAAATCCCTTGATAACATTGAATTGTTTTATTTCCGGAAGATTTTCCGCTAAATAATTGCCAATTTCATTTGCGGTAAGTTCTGGCGCTTTCCGCGAAATTTTAGTCAATGGGAAAACGGTAAGGGTAAGGTCGCCTTCAAATTCGGGCCTGGTTTTTTGCAAACTAATGCTTTCGGGTTTTACCTCTTGTCCGTAAAGTTTTTGGACGGCTTCCACCGTTTTACCGGCAATCAGGGTTTCTATCATCGATGAATTTATTTTGGAAGGCAAAAGTACGGTATTTTAACGTTATTTAGAAAAAGCCAATGCGATAAAGGATTGGAACAGGATTCTGAGATAATTACATTTTAAGCACAAACTCTTACAGCAGCAAGATTCATCAGAAAACTGGGCGAAATTACCAAAAATCAACTCAGGGAAATTAAAAAAGGGATTGGTTGAAATATCCATAAGAGCTATGCTCATACCAACCAAGAATGATATTTTATGGATATTCCATGTGACCAATAAATTAAAAATTTAATAACACATGAAATACTAACGTATTAATTCATGATTATCCGTTTCGTTTTTATTTTCAAAAAAACTGAAATTTACCTTGCCGTAATTTCTGATATGGCTAAAGTTGGGATGTAGCGTGAAATCATTGTCNCTGGAATGTTCAATAATCAGCAAGCCATTCTTGTTGAGTAAATTATTCTGAAAAATCAGGTCGGGAAGCAATGGAATATTTTCCATATCATAGGGCGGATCGGCAAAGATAATGTCGTAGGAGCGATTGGCAAATTTCAGGAATCCAAAGACATTGGATTTTATCACCTGAATGGCGTCAAAATTAAGCATGGCAGCCGTTCGTTTGATAAAATTGGTACAATGTAAATTAATATCCACGGCAACTATCGTTTTACTACCGCGGGAGGCAAATTCGTAGGAAATATTTCCGGTTCCGGCAAACAGGTCGAGAACCGAAACCTCTTCAAGATCAATACTGTTATTCAAAATATTGAAAAGGCTTTCCTTGGCAAGGTCGGTGGTAGGCCTTACCGGCAGGTTGGCAGGCGCCATAATATGACGACCACGATGTGATCCACTTATAATCCGCAAAGTTTATGATTTAAAAGAGTATAATAATAATGTGATGGTAATTTGTCGAAAACTTCACTGTAATCTATTGCCTGATTATGTGGAATAAAGCTGATATTCCGGATATACTGAAAGATGGTTTCAAAAATGGCCGATCCTTTTTCTATTTCTCCCATCAGTACCAGGGATGTAGTTTCGGGATTGAGTCCGAGTTGTTCGAAAACAAAAATCAGAAAATAAATGAAATCTTCTTTTACTGAATAATGAAATGAATTATAAAACAATGGTTGTTTGCCATTAATCACCAATATATTCAGACAATTGGAACTCACATTGGTAAAGACTTTAATTTCTGAATTTTGGTTTTTATAGCTTACCAGTAATCCTTCGATCATACTGCTTGAAAAATGGAAAATTCTGGCTGATGGCAATAATTCATTAATGGTTTGGACTAACGTTTTAGAGAGTGCGTAAACATTAAATGCCTGCATGTTAATTAATCTGTCGGCAAAAATTTCTTCTTCCGGTTCCACTTGCTGACAAAAATTCAGATAGTTTTCTTTTTCTTCCGGCTTGTAAAGCGAAAAAGGTATTAAAGTGGACTTCTGATTATTAATAATTACATGAATGGACTGAAAATCATTATAGGGCAGATTGAGATGGCGCAGAATATCTTCAAGAGAGTTGGCAGATACGGTTTCGGCAGATAGTTTTGGCGTCAGGTCATTATTTAAGGAATAGCTTTCGATGGAGATATATTTATTTTTTTCGGAGTCGAGTATACAATAAACTAATTCGGAGTCGGAGACAGAAAACGATAAGCAATAATCAAGAACCCGGTTGCGATTAAACGATTTATCAATAAAACTTATTATTGGCTGAATATTTTCTGGCATAAACGGATTTATTTTTTTTGAAAGAAAAAATTGATTTTAGCAAGTAATTGACCAGTATTTACCGGTTTGGTAACATACTCGTCGCAACCGGCTTCAAATGATTTATTTTTATCTCCGTCGAGCGAATAAGCTGTTTGAGCTATAACCGGCAAGTTGGGACGTATTTGTTTGATCAGACGTGTAGCTTCATAGCCATTCATAACCGGCATGCGAATATCCATCAACACCAGGCTGATTTCAGGATGCTGTTTTACCATATCTACCGATTCCTGTCCGTTTAGTGCCCATAACGTTTTGGCCTGGGTACTCCTAAGCATGATTTTTAAAAGATAATAATTGCTTTCAATATCTTCGGCTATCAGTATGGTTTTATCATGCCAGTCGAGGGAAGAGGGTATGGGAATCGTAAAACTTGAAATACCGGATAAGCGAGCGGGCACATCAAAGGGGATCGTAAAATAAAATGTTGAGCCTACTCCGATTTCAGATTCGACCCAAATCTTACCGTCTAAAAGTTCTACCAAGGCTTTGGAAATAGCCAGCCCGAGGCCTGTGCCTTCCTGTTGACGCTCCGACGGAGTATCTGCCTGGATAAAACGTTCAAAAATAGCTTGTAACTTGTTTTTTGGTATTCCAAAACCAGTATCTTTTACATAAAACAGCAATGTTTTTTCGTCTTGTTTTTGGTAACCAAATTCGATGTAACCGTTATTGGTAAATTTACAGGCATTGCCAATGATATTGGTTAAAATTTGATTCANACGTGTTTTATCGGTTAGGATGATGCTTTGCTGATCGGGGAGACCTTTTTTAAGAATAAGTTGAATGTTGTTTTTTTTGATTTTTTGATTTTCGGAGAAAAANAGCAACGATTCGTTAAGGATTTCNTTAACCGAATATTCGGCTTTGTGAATTTTCATTAAGTTGGCTTCAATTTTAGATATATCCACAATATCGTTAATAATATTCAGGAGATGGTTGCCGCTATTTTCAACTATTTGAAGGTAGTTGCTTCGTTCTTCGGGAGATAAATCAGGTTCTTTGAGTAATTCGGTAAACCCGAGAATGCCATTCATGGGCGTACGTATTTCGTGGCTCATGTTGGCAAGGAAAGCCGATTTCAGTTTATCCGAAGCTTCGGCTTGTTTTTTGGCTTTGGACAATTCATTAACAAATTCGACTCGATCGGTAATATCCTGTATGGTTCCCGTCATACGTAATGGTTTATCATCGGGCGTAAATTCAATGATTCTTCCTTTACCATAAAGCCAAATCCAGTCTCCGTTTAGTTTTTTAACCCGATATTCCATGTCAAAAGTCGTCGTTTCGCCATTGAGCAGCTTTTTAATAAATCCTTTAAGTTTTGGCCAGTCTTCGGGATGAATAATTTCAATAAATTCATTAAACGGTAGATGATATTCCTTGGGTATTCCGCCAAGTAATTCATTTAATTTTTTATCAAAATAAATAAAGTTATTGTTAACATTCCAATCCCATAATCCCTGTCCGGCTGCGTCAAGCGAAGTGGCAAGCTGTAATTCCCGCGACATAAGTTTTTTATTTACCAACTTCCGTTCGTTTATTTCTCTTTCCAGTTTATGCTTCTGATTAATAAATTTATCAATTAAAAAACCAATTTGCCGGAATTCNGTTTTGGATTGTTTAAGCTTATTTACCTTTTGAAAATCCTCCTTTTCCAAGGCTATTTTTACCATTTTTAAAGGAACATAAACCCATAAACGGGAAGTNAAATAAAAAATGATAAGGATAATACATGCCAGCAGAATAAAAAATATCAGGAAAAATGAATTTAAACTCTCAAACAAATTAATCANCTGATAATTTTTGGTGAAAGAAANCAAAACTACCGGCTGATTTTTCCAGTTAGTCAGTTGAATGTTTTTTACAATTGCAGATTTCTTAATTATTATATCGGAGGTTTTGCCAGATAGTGATAAAATTTCAACCTTTGAATTTGTAAGCTCTTCAAGTTCTTCAATATAATCAGTATTCCAAATTTTTGCAAGAAATAAAAAACCCTGAGGAGCTGTTTTCCGGTATGTGTCGAACGACGGATGAATAGTATTGCCGCTAATTTCAAGTATTCCTTCCTTAATTTTTAAAAAATAATGTATATTTCTTTTTTTTTTTTTCAATAAAGTAGAAAGAACGTCCTGCGGAATCATTATNCTATTTGAAGCCTTATCCGAAATGGTTTTATTCCCGAAAATCCCTTTTTGATANACGATTTGTTTGTTTAAATTATAAATAAAAATAGAGCTAACTTTATATGANCTAATAAATGATGCTATATTATCNTCNGCCCATTGATAATTTGGTTTTTTTACAAATCTGACCATTTCATCCCAGGAAGAATTNTCGTTAATTACCTGAGTGATACGTGCAGATTCAATTTTTATCGCCGTATTGATGGATGCATTTTGTTGNTGNATAATAGAATTTATGATCAGATGCTTTTGTTGCCGTTGTACATGTTGCAAAATAAAAAAAGCCGTAATAAATAATAGCGAACATGCAAGNAAAAGACTTAATATCCTTTTTTGAGTTTTCATTAACCAGANTCAAATTTTTTAAAAAGCTATGATGGTTTTTATTCTAAATTTCAATTATATTGAAAAACAATATTATATAAATAATACCCGTTCAAAAGTACGATATTATTAACGAATATTAAAAACTTATTGCAGCGATTAAAAAAATATTTTCAGCTTCGGGATTGGTGATAAGCGAAATCTGCAGAGGCAATGAAAAATGATCGGTAATTTTTATAGATTTTGTAAAACTGCCTCCTAAATTTACTACTCCGGAGTTATCGGCATAAACTCCTTTACGCGGGGTTGCTCCACAAAATAGCTGATAGTCAATATTTTTATAATTGCCGGAATAGGCTAATTCTGCATAAATTGAATTTGTGTTATCGGAGCCGTAGAAATTATATCCTACGGTTATGGAAAGCGGAAGTTGTCCTATTTGATTCAACTTGGCTATTCCTTCAAATGTATGGCTTGTATTGTTATTTGAATAGTTAAAATAGTGGCCGCCACTGACGGTATCTGTGCTGTAATAATCCCAAACTGAGAATGTAAAAGATTTATAATTAAAATCAAGGAAAAAATCTGTTTCGCGATAATCGGAATTTAAAGCATAGGCTCCCCACGAACCAAGAGTAAAAAATCCTTTGGTGTAGGATAGCTGAGGCTGCAAACTGGGAGAATGCCCATAATCGGTTCCCCGCCAAATAAAACGGCTTGCCACGTTACATTCAAGGTTTAAACCTTGCTCTTCAATGGTGTCGTTTTGTGAATATGCTCCCAGGCTTAAAATTAAAAAAATAAACAACAAAGCAGTCTTCGAATGGATCTGCAGCCATTTTTTTACCGATTTATCTTTTTTTAAAAATGGTATTCCGTTCATCATATGGATAGTATTAAAAATCCTGATAAAGAGGTAATTCGTGTGTAAATTTATAATTATTATTTTGAAAATCAATAATACAACAAAAATGTTTCAATCCGTTGGTAACTACAAGATATTTTACTTTTAATGTCATATTGTAGCGTGCAATCTGATCAAACACATCCTGGGTAATTTCAATATGCGGAGCTTTGCATTCAACAATCATGGCGGGTATGCCGGTGGTAGTATAAATGGCAATATCGCAACGTTTTGCCATCTGGTTGTATTTCAGCATCATTTCAACATTGATAAGACCTTGAGGCACTTTTTTCTCAACGATCAGGTATTGAATAAAATTTTGTCTGACCCATTCTTCGGGGGTAAGGGCTACAAATTTTTTTCGCAGGTTATCAAATATTTCTGTTCGTTTTCCGGTTGATCTGATCCTGAATTGATATTCGGGCAAGTTAAGTTTTATCATTTGCAATGTGTGAAAAAATCCATATAAATGCCAATATTACAAATTTACAATGATAAAATAAAATTCAAACCACTACCTTTGCAAAAAATGAAACAAATGAAAACAAAACAGGATATTGTAGAAAACTGGCTTCCACGCTACACTGGTACCCAGCTTGACGAATTCGGACAGTACATATTATTAACTAATTTTCAGAAGTATGTAGAAATGTTTTCGGAAATGAATGGAGTGGAAATAAAGGGAATAGGAAAACCTATGCCCAGTGCTACAGCCAAAGGTATCACCATTATCAATTTTGGAATGGGGAGCCGCCAATGCGCGCGAGCGGTTTATGGGTTTTGTTTGAGTAGTAATCAATACGCAAAAGCATTGGCTGCTTTTTATTTGGGAAAATGTGGCAGGGCATAAAAACGAAAAAAATAAGGTAGGGTGATCTGATTTTACGCCATAGGCAAGCCATTCGTGGAGAGAAGGAACTTCAAAACGATTATTTTTCCACCTGGAAGTACGCTGGGGGCTTTGGCAGGCTTTAATCTGCAAAAGGGCTATTTGCTACAACCATTCGGCGATCACAAAAGGGATTATTGGGAGCAGGAAACTATTTATATCGGGGACCACGGCGCCGGGTTTGGGAATAGCGATGAGGACATTTACAAGATACCGCTTGGCGCAAAACCACGGGGCTTAACTCGGGCTGTTTGACCCTGGAAACGGGCTATCGCATTTTTATTGGTTGGATTTGCGCAATAAAATTCGCTTCCGGAGGGCATTTGCTTTTTGGTTTTTGCGGCGATCAGGCCTATTGATACGCCGAAGGAATTAAAACGGCGAGGAAAGCGATCAAGAAGGTTTCCGGCCACAATTTCATGGGAAATGGCATTATGCAAATTGGTATAGATTCGCTGAATCAAATTAATAACGAATGTTTGACGGGTTAAAGCATTTGTATTTCGATTTATTACGTAAAAACGATTAATTTGTATCTGCATGACTTACTTGACAAATTCTTAAGCGACTTAAAGAAATAAAATTTATTTATCCGGTTTATTTTTTGTGCGGGAGAAGAGGCCCTATTATATTGATGAAATTTGCTGAATATATAGAACATCATTTGCTTGGATGTGCCGAAAGGAATTTAACCAAACGGCGGTGGTTTACGGAAAAGATGTGGACACAGCAAGCGCTGGTAGGTTATTGCCAAAGCGTTTCCGATGATGTCCAACTATCAGGTTGTCATTGTTTAAAAGGGCTCAGGACCATCAAAGATTTTAATTCCCAAAGAAAAAAAGAACAGCTCGAAAAAAAGGGCAAAAAAAACAAAAAAGAGTGAAGAAAAGAGGCAAATCTCTGTTTGAAACTTTACCTTGAAACATCCTTTAAACTCAAGCCATTTAGTCCTTTGTTATAAATATAAAAAAATAGATAAACGGAAATCTGTTTTTAAGCGATGGAAAAAAAAGGGGAATTTTTACTAAAATACGATAAAGCTGTTATGATAACAAGATTCCGAACTGATTGTTAATTATTTGAGGATAAATAATGAAGAACTGTACAATCACTCAACGGGGGTTGGCATGTTGCTTTCGGCGAAAGTCTTGGAAACGACTTGGCTAATTGTCACACGGAAAATACCCAAGCTAATACATCAAACCTTACCCTCCCCAATGCACAGATTACTGGGAGGATATTATTCGTAGAAAATACCGGTAATCAAGTAAGGCTTTTAATGTTTTTTGAACTTCCAAAAAGCCTCTTGGGGCGAAAAGAATTATTACCCGGGTCGACATTTTATTCTCAATCACTTGACGGGAAAATCCGAATGGAAAATTCCAATATTTCAGATTTATTCATGCGCGGATAAACTTGATCTGTTGTCTCGTTTTTCCCTCCAAGATTTTGACTATTACCCATCAGTTGGGAAGAGTTACAATGCACAAAAAATAAATGTAGCTTTCAGTATTTACGGAATCCAAATCCCTTTTTTTGTATAATGAATTATACAAAACGGCGGGGGCTTTCGACAATACCAGTTTCGCAAAAAGGCAGGCAAAATTATTTTTCCTTCATAAAGAGCCTACGATATGAAAGCCAAAGGTGTGCGGGACAATGTTTCAATCCGAAGGAAAGGCGAAGCTGTTGCGCGGGGAATTGATTTTTTTAAGATTCTTTCATTGACAGAGCAAGCATTCGTGTTTTCACGGTCACAATATTTTTATCTAATCAAGGCTTTTTGTAGCTTATTCGCAGATAAACGAGCGGTTTTGAGCTTAAGTTTGCTTGTCAGTTCTGCGGCGGTTTCGGATGACCTGCCATTCGTCCAGCCATTAATCTTCAAAAGCGCATTGATTTGCTGCGGTTTAGCGCCAAAAATACTTATTAAAATCTTGACAATTTTTCCTTCCTGAAAAGCCGATTTTTTTATTTCGGGGCATTTGTGGTCATTTTCTTCAAGTGGAAGAGAAAGAAATTTTTTTCTCAGCACACCACACATGCCGCGAGATGTTCGAAAATCGGGAAAAAGAGCGGCGCTGCGAATTTTTGGGTTTTCGCCCAATTACCAGGGATGGTATCAAATAAAGGGAGATTCTTTAAATTTATTTTCAATAAGTTCTGGGCTGATATATTTTCCAAAGGAAGTTTTAAAAATTTCTTTTTTCCGGCCGGTAATTCTGAGTTGTCCTTCCGGTTCAAGTTGTCCGATATCGCCGGTATGAAACCATCCGTTTTTATCTATCACTTTTTTTGTATGTTCTGCATCATTGTAATAACCTAACATTACGTTAGGTCCTTTGCACAGGATTTCTCCGTCGTGGGCAAAATCTACCTGTACACCTGGTAAAATAGGGCCAACGGTACCAAATTTAACACCGTTTTTTTTAAAATTGCCAACAGCAATTACCGGTGAAGTTTCTGTTAAACCATAGCCTTCAATTACAGAAATGCCTGCAGCCCAATAAAAACGACTGAGCCGTGGTTGCAAAGCGGCGCCTCCCGATACAATAATGCCGAGTTTACCCCCAAGGGCTTCGCGCCATTTCCGGTAGACCAGTCTATCGGCTATTTTTCGCTCGATTTCATATAATAAACCGTTAGCCCCTTCCAATTCAAAGCTTAACGCCTGCCGTAATGCCCAGGAGAAAATAATCTTTTTCGGTCCGTTGAGTTTGCTCCCCGTGGATACAATTTTATCATAAATTTTTTCGAGCAACCGAGGTACCGATGTCATAATTTGTGGCTGTACTTCTTTAATATTGTCGCTGATGGTGGCAATACTTTCGGCATAGTAGATGGAATAGCCCATGTATTGAAACAGATAGTTCATCATCCGCTCATATACATGACAAAGCGGCAAATAGCTGAAGGTTTTGCATTCGGGGCCATACGGGGGAATATCGGAACAGGCTAAAAAATTACTAATCAGGTTACGATGGCTAAGCATGGCTCCTTTTTGCTTTCCGGTGGTTCCGGAAGTATAAATGAGCGTGGCACAATCGTTGCTTTGGATGGATGATTTTATTTCCCGGAGCAGCGTTTCGTTTGGGTTTGCCCTGCCATATTCGATTAAATCGCTCAATAATTTTAAATCGTTGGTGGGTTTAATAGAATAGATTTCTTTTAATGAAGGAATTTCGGGAATCAGATGTTCGATTTTACGGAATATCTCATGTCCGGAAATGAAAATATAGCTGACCTCTGCATTGTTTAGGATGTATTGATAGTCTGACTCACTGATGGTTGGATAAATAGGTAAGTGAATGGCTCCAATTTGCAGAATCGCCATATCAATAAAATTCCATTCGGGACGGTTGGAAATAATGGTTGCAATCCGGTCGCCTTTTTTGACGCCATGAGCTAAAAGTCCGAAACTTATATTATTAACTATTTCAATGTATTGATGGATCGAATATTTTACCCATTCTCCATTTTCCTTGCCGGCCAGAAGATCATCTTTAAAAGAAAATTTTTCTTTTGCCCGTTCCAGCAAGTCGAAAATCCGATTAATCGTCTCTGTCTTATTAACTTTCATTCTTCTTTTTCTTCGATATCAAATATTTTTTTGATAACCTCCTGATATTTTTTATTTATAAAATTACGGCGAAGTTTAAGTGTTGGCGATAGTTCTCCGGTAGTTAATGACCATTCGGTATCCATCAATACCAACTTTTTAATTTGTTCGGTTTTGCCTAATTGTTTATTATATTTTTCGATTTCTTTCTGAAAACGTTTTCTGATCCGTGGCAACTGAACCATTTCATGGTCGGTAGTGTATTCTATTTCTTTGATTTGGCACCAGGATCTAAGATAAGCAAAGTCTGGTACTATTAGTGCCGCTGCGAATTTTTGATTTTCACCTACAACCATAATATTGTCAATAAACGGCGAGGCTTTGATTTTATTTTCAATCAATTCGGGAGCTACATATTTTCCGAGTGATGTTTTAAAGATTTCTTTTTTGCGCCCGGTAATTTTTAACTGACCTTCGGGTTCAAATTCTCCGATATCTCCGGTATGGAACCAGCCATCTTTATCAATCACAGATTTGGTAAGTTCTTCATCTTTATAATATCCTAACATTACGCTTGGACTTTTACAGATGATTTCTCCGTCGTCGGCTATTTTTACTTCCACTCCTCTTAACGGCGGACCCACGGTGCCAAATTTTATTCCGTTGGAATCGATGCTGGTAACGGCTATTACGGGCGATGTTTCGGTAAGTCCATATCCTTCGTATATAGGTAGTTTAGAAGCCCAGTAAATTCGGCTTAAACGTGGTAGTATGGCTGCTCCGCCGGAAACGATGATCTGGAAATTTCCGCCAAGGGCATCATGCCATTTGCTTAAAATCAGTTTGTAAGCTATTTTGAGCTTCAGTTCGTACCACCAGCCGTTAGCTCCTTTTAGTTCGTAATGTTTTCCAATGCGAACAGCCCAAAAGAAAATGGCTCTTTTTATACCTTTCAGTTTCTGTCCGTTCGAAATAAATTTATCATACACTTTTTCGAGCAAACGCGGAACGCAGCACATCATTTGAGGACGAATTTCCTTAATATTATCGGCTATGGTGGCTAAGCTTTCGGCATAATAAATGGAAATGCCCAGATAAAGATAAAGATAGTTAAGCATTCGTTCGTAGACGTGGCATAAAGGCAGAAAACTCAAAGCCTTGCCTTCCTGACCAAACTGAGGAATGTAGGAAAGCTGCACAACATTGTATATCAGATTGCGGTGCGAAAGCATCACGCCTTTGGGATTTCCGGTGGTTCCTGAAGTATAAATGATGGTAAAACAATCATCAGGCTGAATAGCCGATTTGATTTGTTCGAGCAAAACGGGTTGTGGATTATCGCTTCCAAGTTCAATCAGTTGGCTAAGCGTAGGATAACCATTAATAGGATTTATGATATAAATTTCGGGTATAAACGTAAGTTGGGGAAGGATGTTGGAGATTTTACGGTAAAGATCTTCAGAAGAAACGAAAACGTATTTTACCATGGAATGGTTAAGAATGTATTGGTAATCCGCTTCACTGATGGTGGGATAAATAGGAAGATGAATAGCGCCTGTTTGAATTATTCCCATATCGAGAAAATTCCATTCGGGACGGTTGTTGGTGATGGTGGCAATTTTATCGCCGGGTTTGATGCCATGAGCTAACAACCCATAACTAATGTTGTTGGATATTTCGATAAATTGGTTGATGCTATACTTTTTCCAGACGCCTTTTTCTTTTCCGGCAAGAACATCATCCTTGGGGTCGAATTTTTGGACATAACGTGGCAATAAATCGAATATCCGGTTTACAGGAATTTCCATTTTTTTATTGTTTTAAATATTATTCAATACATCACTTTACAATAATACTAAGAATAAGTTACTAACCGGTAAAAAGTTTTCAACAATTATTACTTTTTATTAAAAACCATAGTGTTAGCCTGAGCTAAAGGCATAATATTTAAATCGTTGATATTAACATGACTGGGCAGGCTGCTTACGTAATAAACAGCATCGGCAATGTCTTCAGCATTTAGTGGGGTATATCCTTTATAAACATTTTTGGCTTTGGTGGCATCGCCTTTAAATCGCACCAGCGAGAATTCCGTTTCCACGGCTCCGGGAGCTATTTGTGTAACTTTAATTCCATAGCCGAGCAAGTCCATCCGCATGGCTTTGGTGAGTGCATCCACAGCATGCTTGGTGGCACAATACACATTTCCATTAGGATAAACCTCCTTGCCGGCAATAGAACCTATATTAATAATATGGCCACAACCGTTTTCGATCATCAGTGGAATAATATTGTGGCTAACATAAAGCAAGCCTTTGATATTGGTATCAATCATGCGTTCCCAGTCGTCAAGTAGCCCTTTGTTCACGGGTAAGAGTTCAACGGCTAA
>JGI20225J20221_1000713_pt1 | contig 70001 bp, 76 predicted proteins | sample BioMet4_FD_20221 | JGI IMG/M metagenome (IMG submission 20221) | reverse complement strand
ATGAAGATTAAAAACCAGAAATACACCTGGAATGACTATGATAATAAGCCCCGTCAATATTGCTACAAGATGGACGTCGATGGCAAAAACTCCTTTGGCGCCTATACCGGTTACAGCACCTTCTACTTCACCTGGGATGTTGGCGATAGTAGCGCCGAATACGAAGGCGAAGATAGCGAGACCTACGGTTTCTACTCTTTTGGCCAATATAAAAACGGCGAACACGACATCTGATTTCGCCACAATAAAAGGAGACCCTGATTCGACGGGGTCTCTTTTTTCTTCGCTCAGATTTCGGCCGCTTCTTTCGCTAAGGCTTCAAGCAACTTCTCCATTTTCATGATGGTCACGCTGTCTTTGAGCTCATGCTCTTCTATTAAGGCTTTAAGACGCTTAAATCCCACCCAAGTCGAGCCGGCTTCATCTTCCCAAACCGCAATCTTTAACGGCAAATCAAGTCCTAAAGACTGGTCGAGAGCCATCAAAGGCGTTCCGACTTTCGGGGAGCCAAAGACCAAAATGGTGGTAGGGCGAAGGGTAAGGCCAACTTCTTCGGCATTTTTCTGATGATCGAACTCCGCGAAGAGAGGAATCGAACGCTTTTCGAGGGCTTTCTTCAATCGACGAACCGTTTCATCGGCTTTGAATTGCCCTTCCAGAAGGAATAGGCGATTGTCGTCGTAGTTGGTGGAGAGCAAATCCCCAAAGGCAGCAGCGATCCGCCGAGCAAGATTGGTAAAATCGACGCCCTCTTTGTTGGCTAAGAGGGTCACGCAAACTAGCTCTTCGCTATGCGTGAAGCGCGAAAGATAAGAAGAATAACCTCTCACGCTTCCGCGAATGGCCATCAGGCCTCGATGGAAATAGAAATGCCATCCCGCCACCGAAGGAACGGTCTCGCCATTCTTGTTTTGATAGCTTTGATAAACGAAATCGCGGTTCTTCTTTTCGTGAATTAAGACCCCGCCCGCCAAAGCGATATCCCAGAAAGAAACATCGCCCGAAGAGGCATAGACATCAGAAAATCCTTGCAAAACCCCCTTATTTATAAAAGGGATGAGATTTCCTTTCTCGTCATAACTCGCCGCGGTTTCGATTGGATCAATATAAGCGCCATCGTGTTTAAAAATTTCGTGAAGGCCACCGCTTTGCGTTAAATCCTCTTTTTTGAATTGGCTTAAATCCTCTTGAAACGCCGTATGGCGTAAACCTAACGCTTCAAATTGATTCTTCTTCACGTAAGCGTGATAACTCATGCCACTCACCCGGGCGATGATTTCGCTAAGGACGAGGAAGTCCGTCGCGGATTCATTGAAGTCACGCCCACTTTCGAAGAGCAAGGCTTTCGAGCCTAAAGTCTTCAAGGCAGTTTCAAAAGAATAAGGCTGATCCAAGGAGAAATTCTTTTCGTTGCGATAATCAGCTAGTCCAGAAGCGTGTCGAAGGAGGTCGATCACGGTGATTCCTTTCCAAGCCGCGGGGATCTCCGAAAGATAACGTGCGATTGAAGAATCGAGGTTCACTTGGCCCGCTTCATAAAGTTGCATCAAAGCCACCGCCGCATACGCTTGTGAAATCGGTCCCAGCGGGAACATGGTGTTGGGCGAAACAAGCCGTTTTTGCTTGGCGTCACTATAGCCGTAGCCAACCACTCTCGGAATATAAGGAGCTTGCACAATCGCTAAGGAGAGACCAGGGATGTTTTCCTCGGCCATAAAGGTGTAGATCATTTCGTCAACGGAATGCTGGAGATAGCTCACGTCAGCCGAGCCCCTCTTTTTAAGTTCAGGATGAAGTTGTTTTGTGTTCATAAAGTAAAACCTGCCTTTCTGCGAGGCATTTTCTTTGCCTCAGCGATTCTAGTGTATTAGTCTAGAAACGGTTCATCAGTTGAAAAATCAACAAAAAGGAGACTTTTATGTTCACCCGAGATGATGTCATTGAAAAAAGCCCGCTTTTCAAAGGACTTTCCCTTAACGAGCTTCCCTCTCTTCTTCGCTGTCTGGGCGCTCACGAAGAACATTATCAAAAAGGCGATCTGATTTTTGCCTCGGAAGATGAGGTCGAAGAAATCGGACTTGTCCTCACGGGTTATGTCGAAACGGAATACCTTGATTACGAGGGTCAGCGCAGCATCATTTCTTCGATAAAAGAAGGCGGCCTCATCGGAGATGCCTTTGGCTTTAGCGCCGAGAGACGTTACCCTTTTGACGTGGTCTCGCAATGCGATTGTCACATCTTATTGCTCTCGATAAACAAAATCCTTCACCCCTGCTCGCTCAAGATCGAAGAACAAGAACGTCTTTTTGAAAACCTCCTTGCCATTGTCGCTAGCAAATATCGGACCTTGGCCGAAAAAAGCGTTCTTTTATCGCGCCGAAACACCCGCAAAAAACTTTTGGCCTTCTTTTATGAACGGCAAAAAGAAGCGAAGGATCGACCCTTCACCATTCCTTTTAACCAGCAAGAGCTTTCCGATTATCTTTTTGTCGAACGGAGCGGTCTCTCTTTGGAACTCAATAAGTTAAAGAAAGAAGGAATCCTCGTCTACCAAAACGGTTTTTACCAGCTGTCCCATAAAGAATAAAAAAACGCCCACCCTAAGGTGAGCGTTGTTAAACAAGAGAATGAAGATTAGACGTTTTCGACGTTATGATAAACGGCCTGAACGTCTTCGCATTCGTTCAGTTCATCGAGCATGTCTTGCATCTTCTGCTTATCTTCGTCGCCGAGGGTCACATATTCGTTCGGAACGAAAGTGACTTCAGCGGTATCGAAATCGGTGATGTTCATGCCTTTAAGGACATCCTTCGCCTTTTCGAAATCGCTCGGATTGCATTGGACTTCGACTTCGCCATCGCCATAAGTGACGTTGGTGACGTCAACATCGCCCAAGACCAAGTTGTCTTCGACGTCCTGACGGAGTTTCTCATCGCCTTTGAAATCAAGAACGCCTTCCATCTGGAAGTTGTACATGACACTGCCCATCTTGCCGCCTTTGCGGGTGACGATGGTACGGACGTTGACCAAAGCGCGGTTCACGTTGTCGGTCATCGTATCGACGACCAAGAAACTGCCGCCCGGGCCAAAGAACTCATAACGGCCCATGATATAAGCGACCGAATCGCCGCCTTTAGCTTTTTCGATGGCGCGTTCAATAACATCACGCGGAGTGGTCTTACGATATTTTTCAATGGCGCTTCTTAAAGCGAGGTTGCTATCGGGATCCGGGATGCCGCTTTTTGCAGCAGCATAAATCTCCTTGGAGGCGCGCATGTAGACCGCGCTCTTGGCTTTGGCAGTTGCCGCCATGGCAGCCGCTCTGACTTCAAAATGTCTTCCCATAAATCCTTAAGCTCCTTTTTTAGCCTTAGGTATTCTATCACTCGTCTTATCGCTATAAATAGCGAAATTTTCTCGCTATTTGACCTTAAAGGGCAATTCGAGGCGATCGTGATAGTTCAAATTGTGGTCGGAAATAAACTCGCGAACCCAGTCAAATGGGGAGTGAATTAATTCATTCGGATCATGATCATCGACCCCGACGATCACCGAAGCGCCGGCCTCCGAAACCATATCCCAAAACTCCGGATAAGGATAGGCGACATCGATAGCTTGGCCAATCCGGTTCTTTCTCCCCCAACGGGAAGGACCCATATTGACTTCAAGAGGCATTCCTGCCTTCATCGCCGCCTCAATAATGCGGCTGGCACAGTCTTGTGCTAAGGCGTCCCAACTGTCGTACCACGCCATATAAAGATCGGGGTGGGCGACATAGATAAAAAGACCGCTTTCAATGCCTGAGATGATATCTTCAGTGTACTTTAAGGTTGCGGCGCGTTTGTCGCTCATGCGGCCATAGAAAGTCAAAACGTTGTTATCCAAATAGTCGTGCTGGCCCAAAAGAAGATAGTCCACCGAGCCGTTGGCAAGCAAATCGTGATAATACTGCCGATAGGTATCGCCATACCATTCGCATTCAAAAGCGAGGTAAATTTTGATTTGTTTCGCGTATTTTCTTTGCAAATCCCGCACGGATCGAAAATAACCATCTTCCAAAATGAAGTCGCCCCGCATGCCGGGCTGGCTTTGATTCGGGAGCATCACGTGGTCGGAGAATCCTAAAATCTCGTAATGGCCTTCGATGGCTTTTTTAACGTATTCCTCGTCCGTCCCAACCGCGTGACCGCAGCGGAACGTATGCGAATGATAGGTATAACCTAAAGGACGATCCACCATCTGTCCTTTTGTTTCGTCTTTTTCTTTAGACATAGAGCACCTCCTCAAGGCAAAGACCCTCCGGGGGTGCCTTGAAAGAAATTATCTTACGCTCAATGGGGTCAAGGAGAGAACGAACGAACTTCATCTAAAGTCAGTTTCCCCATTGCCACTTTGAAGGCAACCCCGACGAGAATCCGGACCATATAGGTCATGAAACCGTTGCCCCTTAATGTTACTTTCATGTGGCCGCCTTTGGCATCATAAGCGAAGCGAATGTCCTCGATTTTGCGGATGAAATGATCCTTATCTTCGCTCTTGGGGGTAAAATCCATGAAGTTATGTTCGCCTTCATAAAGCTTCATGCAAGCCATGAAAAGATCGAAGGAGAAATGAGGCCACTCCAATTGAAACTCATGGAGGGCTAAAGGATCCCTTTCGCCATAATGGAAAGCATAAGAATAGATTTTGCCACATGAGGAATGTCGAGCGTCGAATTCGGCAGGAACCTCTCTTAACGACAGAACGGCGATGTCGCCGGGCAATAGACGATTTAAGCCATGGAGAAAGGACGAGATGTCTTTGATCGGCTCGCTCTCAAACGAGAAAGTCTGGCCGCGCGCATTGACGCCCGCATCGGTTCGCCCAGCCCCATGAATAAGGGTAATATCCCCGCAAATCGCGCTTAAAGCATCCTCTAACTTACCTTGAATGGTCGGATAATCTTTCTGCCGTTCAAAGCCTTTGTAGGCCGCTCCGCTATAAGAAACAACACCACAGTACTTCATGCCGCGTGGGTCCCGATATTAAACCAGGTGAGGAAGCCATCGAAATGGGTCACCGAAACATAGATGAATAAGGTCGCAAAGCCCGCAGCGAGCAAAACCAGGAACAAATCCATCCAAGAGAAATGAAGCTTCCGATAGCGCGTCCGCTTTAATTGCGGGTCATAGCCACGGCATTCCATGGCATTGGCCAGATCATCGCTCCGGATAAACGAAGAGACGAAAAGCGGAACGATGAGCGAAATGATCGCCCGGAATTTAGCGCCGAGTTTGCCGTGTTCGAAATCGACGCCACGCGAAGCCTGGGCCTTCATGATGCGATTCACATCTTCAAGAATCGTCGGGATAAAACGGAGAGCCAAGGTGATGGTCATTGCCACCACGTGCGAAGGAAAGCCGATCCATTTTAACGGAATCATGTACCATTCCAAAGCGTACGTGAGATCGAGCGGTTTGGTCGTTGCGGTAAGAATCAATGAAAGCTCGATCATTAACATTAATCGCATCAAAATACGGCCAGCTTCGGCAAAGGAATCCCAATAAATGGGATAGTTATAAATACTAAAGGCGACACCCAAAGAGGTGTTGTTCCGAGGAGTGACGATATAGATGATAAGCAAGAAAATCACCATGATCCAAAGGCTCTTCAAGGAAGCGAAGAGCTGATGGAGCGACATCCGCGAGCAAAGTAAGAGCGCGTTGATGATAACGAGGGCAATCCCGCTCATCACCGCGACCATCTCCCAGCTCACGAACGGCATGAAGACCGCGACCATCATCACGATCAAAGCGAAAATCTTGGCCCGCGGGTCCATCCGATGCAAGAAGGTGTAATAAGGGATGTAGCGTCCCATCGTGAAACTACTCATGGTGGTAACTCCCTTTAATCGCCTTCGCTAAATCATCCACGCTCCGGAGATTTTTTGTCTCCAGTGACATGCCAAATCCCTGCAAATCCTTCGCGAATCGATAAACATTGGGGACTTCTAGCGAATATTCGGAAAGGTCTTTGCCAAAGAGTTCGTCGGGCCGGCAGCGTAACGCCACCTTGCCATTCTCCATGACGATGACTTCTTCGGCGTAATGCAAAACGAGGTTCATATCGTGGGTGACCAAAATGATCGTCGTCCCCTGCTTATGGATTTTCTCAAAGAGCCCCATCGTTTCTTCGGCGGCTTTCGGATCGAGTCCCGCCGTTGGCTCATCGACAATGAGAATCTTTGGCTGAATCGCCAAGATGCCGGCGATGGCGACTTTGCGTTTCTCGCCACCCGATAGCTCAAATGGCGACCGCTCAAAGAAGCTTTCATCAAGGCCAACGGTCTTGAGGGCTTCATGGGCTTTTTCCAAGGCCTCTTCATTCTTCATCCCGAAATTCTTCGGGCCAAAAGCGACATCCTTTTCAACGGTCTCTTCAAAGAGCTGATATTCAGGGAATTGAAAAACGAGACCGACGTTTTGTCGCAATTTCTTTAAATCCCGGCTCCGTTTTTTCTTTTCGGACGCATTGACGAAATCATCAATCACCACTTGGCCTGAAGTNGGATTCAAAAGGGCGTTCAAATGCGAAATCAAAGTGGACTTGCCGCTTCCCGTCCGCCCCACTAACGCGATAAAACCGCCCTCATCAAGATGAAGGTTGATATCCTTGAGCGCTTCATATTGAAANGGGGACTTCGGATTGTAGACATAAGAAACATTGGAGAAATCTATCGGCATAAGAATTCCTCCAATTCCTTCTCATTCGACACGCTATCGGGAACGGCGATGCCCTCACGCTTCAAAGCATTGACCAAGGCAATAAAGAACGGACAGCCCAAACGGATGTCGGTCAACTCCTTCTCATGCGAGAACACTTCTTTCGGCGTTCCTTGAAGCAAGAGCTGCCCTTCATTAAGGACCAGCACTTCGTCGGCGTGGGCGGCTTCTTCGACATCGTGGGTGATGCTTAAAACGGTGAGTTTGGGGTTTTCTTTCCGTAACTTGAACGTCAAATCCAAAATATCCCGTTTGCCTAAGGGGTCGAGCATCGAGGTGGCTTCGTCGTAAATCACCAGTTCGGGTTTCATCGCCAAAACGCCGGCGATCGCGACCCGCTGCTTCTGCCCACCAGAGAGATTCTCTGGAGCACTATCGAGGAATTTTTCCATCCCGACTTCTTGGGCGTAATGGTTGATGATGCCTTCCATCTCCTCGCTTTTGACTTGGCGGTTTTCCAGCCCGAACGCGATATCATCGCGCACAGTTGAACCGACAAACTGGTTGTCGGGGTTTTGGAAAACGAGACCCATTCTCGAACGGATGGAATAAAGGGTTTTGTTGGTTAGCTCGGTTCCGAAGAGTTTAACGCTGCCTTCGAAACCACCATTAAGGCCGGCTAAAACTTTCGCCAAGGTCGACTTGCCCGAACCATTGTGACCGATGAGGGCGACGTAAGAGCCTTCCGGCACGACAAAAGATACGTCCTTTAAGGCCGGATTCTTCCCATCGTAGGAATAGTTCAGTTTGTTGACTTCAATAATGTTCATTTTTTCGTAGGATTCTTCCGTTTGTAGATCAGAAATTCATTGAGACCGACCGTGATGATAAAGGCCCCGAAGAAGACGCCAAGGAGGGTCCACATCTCCCAAGAAGGTAGCTGCCCCGAAGAAGCCATTGAGCCCAATACGGCAGCCCCAGCAATCACGTAGGCGAGCAAGATCACGATGAAGCGATAGGCAAAGTTCTTTTTCATGGCTTCACACTAATCTCAAGAGTTTTCCCTTCGTAAGGGCGAAGCTTGACCCCCGCCATCGTGAAGAGACGACGCGAGGCTAAGAAGGCTGTGCCTTCAGCGTATTTGTCGGAGAGATAGACGACTTCTTTGATGCCGACTTGAATGATCGCTTTGGCACATTCGTTGCACGGGAAGAGGGTGACATAGAGAGTGCAGCCATTGAGGTGCGCCCCATCACGCGTATTGAGAATCGCATTGAATTCGGCGTGGCAGACATAAAGGTACTTGCTATCAAGACCTTCGCCGTGCCCCCAAGGAATCTGTTCTTCATCGATGCCCCGCGGCATGCCATTGTAGCCAATGGAGACTACCTTATGCTGATCGTCGACGATACAAGCCCCGACCTGGGTTGAGGGATCTTTGCTCCGTAAACTCGAGAGCTGGGCAATCCCCATGAAGTATTCATCCCATTTGAGGTAATCGGTCCGATGTTTTTCTTCCATAAGAAAATCTCCTTTCGGCCTCCTAATGATAGCCATCTCGCGCGCGGAGTTCACGAAGAAAGCGCTCCACGACAAACCCTTTTAAGGGTTTAAGGACGCCAGAGATTAAATCGAAGGGGGATTTGCTGAGGATTTTATTTTATTTTGGCAATCAAGGCTTCGTAAGGCCGCAAGAACTTTTTGAAGGTGAATCCTGCGCCAACGTAGTTCGAAAGCAAGACCTCGCCCCGCATTTCCCGGATCGAGGAGGGCAGCATTTGCTTCTTGCCGCTCATGTTGAGTAAGACGAATTCGATATGACCGCCATAGGAGCGGAAAAACGCCATCACGTCTTTTGAAGTGCTCATTGCGCCGAAATCGCCATAGCAAAGAATCGGATCCGCCGTCCGGAAGGCGAGGATTTTTTTGTAGAAATTGAGAATCGAAGAGGGGTCTTGTTTTTCGACCTCGACGTTGATGCTCGGATATTGCGGATGAACGGGTAGCCAAGTCGATTTTGCGCTGGAGAAACCCGCTTGAGGAGCGCTTGACCATTGCATAGGAGTTCTCGCTCCATCGCGGTTGAAGTTTTGAACCCATTTCATCGCTAGCCGACGCGAGATGTGATAATGCCTTAGAAGATTATAGATATACGTGTTGACGGGATCTTTGTAGTTCTCGGGGGTGAACATCGGGTAATTCAGCATCCCGATTTCCTCGCCTTGATAAATGTAGGGCGTGCCCCGAAGGGTCATCAAGAGAGTGGCAAGCATCGTCGCGGATTCTTTCCAATACTTNCCCGTATCGCCAAAACGCTCCAACGAGCGATGCTGATCGTGATTCTCCAAATAATTGGCGTTCCAATCGACTTCCTTTTGCCATGCAAAAAGGATTTTCTTCATCCGTTCGGGCTTATANCGGCGCATCCAAATCGGCAATTTGCCTTTATCCACTGCCATATGGTCGAATTGAAAGCACATATCAAGCTCGTGATCGGTGAAGCGACGGGCATTCTTGAAATCCACGTTATAGGTTTCGCCGACAGTCATGCAGTCGTAATGGGAAAAGACATCCTGATAAAGCTTCTGCAGGATAACGTGATTTCCTTCTTTCATCAGATAGTGTTCGCTTCCGATGATGTAAGGCGTCTTCTTGCCATCCGCCAAAGACTCTTTCCAAATCTGGTTAATGACATCGCAGCGGAATCCATAGATCCCCTTATCAAGCCAGAAACGGAGTAGGCTCTCCACCTCTTCCAACACCTTGGGATTATGCCAATTGAGGTCCGGTTGTTTCTTGCCAAAAATATGAAGATACCACGAGCCGGATTCCGGCACGTAAGTCCAAGCGCTGCCACCAAAATTCGAAGTCCAGTTATTCGGGGGAAGGGTGTTATTGTTTTTGCCTTCACGCCAATAATAGTAATCGCGGTACGGGGAATCCTTTTTCTTGGATTCGATGAACCAACGATGCTCATCGGAGGTGTGATTGACGACGAGATCCATCACGATGCGAATGCCTCGGGATTTGGCTTCGGCAATCAAACGGTCCATGTCCGCCATCGTGCCATAGTCCGGATTGATATCCCGGTAATCGGAAATATCGTAACCAAAGTCCGCGTTGGGCGAACGATAAACGGGCGAGAGCCAGAGAATGCCCACCCCTAAGTCTTTGAGGTAATCGAGTTTTGAAATAATGCCGCGCAGATCGCCAATTCCATCGCCATTGCTGTCGCAGAAGGATCGGGGATAAATCTGATAAACGGCATGCGATTGGTAAAATTTTTCTTCCATGTCTCCATTATCCAATCCCTCAGAAAAAAGAAAAGACCTAACAAGGTCTTTAAGGAATAAATGAAAAACAGGATTTAGAGCTTGCGGGAAGTTGGGATGACGTAAGAAGTCTCAATCGCCTTCATGACATCAGCGTTGTTGCTTGAAAGGGCCAAAGCCATCGCGGCATCGTAATCGTTATACGATTCCTTTTCTTCCAAACGAGAATTCTTCTTAACGGGGTCCATATGTCGCTTCCTAACGCCCATTACTTTAACGGTATTACCCCCTTCGGGGCAATAGAGCCCTCCTAGACACTGTCAAAGATTATCGAAAAAGGAGAACATCAAAACGAAGAAATGAATTTTCGCCCCTGCAAAGATAAAAAAGACAGGGGTTTCCCTCTGTCTTTTTTCCGTCATTTTATTCGCTTTAGAAACGGGTCAAAAGAACGAATTTGTAACCATTCCCGTAGACGCTGTCAACCCGGGCGCCTTTGATGTAGGCCAATTTTTTGCGAATTGAAGAGATGTGCACGTCAATTGTCCGAGTCGGGAAATTCTTCCCGGTTCCCCAAATAAGCTTGACGAGATCGCTTCTTTCCACAACATTCGGCCGGGCTTCATAAAGGCATTTTAGGATTTTCCACTCCAGCGGAGTGAACTTGACGTGGTAGCGGTAGTAAGCCAAAGTTCTGGCTTCGGGATCGCACTTGACGATCGAACCATCGCCGCGTTGAATGTCGATTTCTGCCATTGATCTTCCTCCAATTTGAGCAAGGGCTAATTTATCCTGTACCTTTGCTGTACCCCTAGTTTGGGCTAAAGTTCTTAAAAAGCAAGAACAAAGTAAATGTAAAGATTATTCTTTGTAATGAAAATGATGAAAATGAAACGTAAAAATTTTATAGGTGCAAAATTTGTACCAAGAGTTTCGCCGAAGACGAATTCGTGGCTTGTCCTTGAACAACTTTTATTACAATAAGGCAAATTATCATTAAAAGAACCGCCACTGTAAAGAAGACAATCCACCCCGTCCGCGCTTTCTTTTCTTTTCGGATTTCTTCTTTTTCCTCTTCCGAAAGGTTTTCAGGGTGATTTTCATTGTCAACCATAACGAGGGGTTCATCGGATGATGCTTTTGTTCCCGAAGCAGGCTTGGCATAGGCCCCAGGCGAGATAAAACGCTTGGTATAGATCAATAACCAACTATCCGCAAACGTGATAATTAGCACGTCTAAAGGGGAGCCCATCAAGAGCATTGAAAAGACAAAACCATAACTAAGAGGGAATTTGCTATTGGCGATCCAGTTATAGAAAGCCCAGAAGGCGAGGGCCTTGAGAAGATCCATCACCACCACTTCCGAAACTAAGGCGATCGTCGCAATCTCGTTCGGTGAAGGGATATCGGGATGCTCCAAAATCCGTTTTTGATAATACTTATTGGTATAGTAGAGACCCACGCAGAGGCCGACATCCAAAGCAAAGACAATAGCGAGGATAGTTGGCTTGCCCCAATACGCGGCTTGGCCAAAACTCGTATCGAGCCAGTTCGTTCCATAGAAAATCGCTACAATTATTCCAAATATCCCTGCCAAAACCCCATAAAAGGCATAAGGCTTTTTTAAGAAAGTCCGGAAATGGCGAGTGCCTTTTTCTAAGAGCCAGGGCAAGATGCCCAAGATGAGATAGACGATCGTAATCAGGAAGTTATATTCTCCCTGACTATAGGTAAAAGCGGGAATGAGATCAGCGGAGGCTCCCACGATCGCCCCATAAAGCGGCCCCAAAGTTAATGACGTATAAATGATCAAGGCGGGCGTTAAGGAGAAGCGAAGGTAATAGAAGCTGCCCATGTTAATGGTCTTGGCGACAAAGGTCGAAAGGACCGCCAAAGCGATGAGCATCGCGGAAAAGGTGATTTTCTGAGTCGGAGAAAGCGACTTATTCATAGATGGAGTTCACCTTCCACATAACTGCGGGCTAATGCCGCGAACGCCAAACTGCCGGTGATTAAGATATAGTCATCGGGGCATTTGACCAAGAAGTTATTGATGACTTCTTTATAGTCGGGATTAAAGGAATAGTCGCCTTCATAGAGGAAGTAATCTTCTTCGTTTCTGGCCCGCTCCGATGGGAAGGTCGTTAAAACGATTTCGGCGACATCCCGATCAATCCGCGGGAGTTCTACGGCAATATTCTTGTCCCGAAGCGAAGCGAAGACGACGTGAATCGGCTTGCCTTCCGCCATCGGAACCAAAGAAGTCATTAAGGCTTCCACCGCTTCCGGGTTATGAGCCCCATCGAGAATGATGTTGTGGTGACGCTCCATCCGGCAGGGAAGAGGCTTTGACAATAAACCAAGACGAACCGCATCTTCTTTCACCGGAAGGCGGGGTTCGAGGATCTTGATGGCTTCCACCGCCATCGAGGCGTTGGTCAGTTGGTATTTAGCTGGCGTTAGAATCTCGAGATCGCGGTACGGCGAATATTCAAAGCGGTAATGGGGTTTATCATAAACTTCGTTATGAAAAGCGTCCACGCGGTAATAGAGGGATCTTTGCCGTTTGGCCAAATCCTTAATCACGTTATCAGCGGCTTCATCGAGTTGTCCGACGAGAATCGGAGCATCTTTCTTGATAATGCCCCCTTTATTGAGGGCAATCTCGCTGACAGTCCGTCCCAAGAAAGCGGTGTGCTCCAAAGAGACCGTCGTGATGATGCTCAATAAAGGAATCGCATCGGCGAGATTGGTGCTATCGGTCGCGCCACCCATTCCGCATTCGATGATCGCAACATCGGGTTTCTGCTCATTGAAATAAGCGAAGGCAATATAGGTCTCAATCTCGAATGAGGAGAGATTGCTGGCTTTGATTTCTTTCTCTTTTTCGGTGAATATCCTTGCAAAATCCACGTCGTTTATTGTTTTGCCCCCGATTTGCATCATCTCGTTCACCCGATAGAAATAGGGCTTGGAGAAGAGGGCAGTCTTATAACCGGCGGCTTGATAAATTTGATAGATATAGTTCGCGGTGGATCCTTTGCCATTGCTCCCGGTAATATGGATGAAAGGGAAAGTGAGTTGGAGATGTATTTTCTCGACAAAATGATCCCAGTCTTCCCGCTCATAACGGCTCATCGTCATGTCGCGTTCTTTTAAGTAGGCTAAGATTTCATCGTAGGTCATGTTCATTCTCCTTCTTCATCGTTGCCATGGCGGATCGCGGTCATTTTTCGGCCCAAATCACGCTCCTTGATGGAGGCGCGCTTATCATGAAGCTGTTTGCCTTTGGCTAGGGCTATCTCTACTTTAGCATAACCATGGGCCAAGAACACTTTGGTCGGGACGCAGGTATTACCCCCGCCCTTGAGGTTATTGCCTAAGCGACGTAATTCAGTTTTGGTTAATAAAAGTTTCCGGTCCCGTAAATGATCAACGTTAAAGATGTTGCCTTCTTTGTAGGCAGCAATATGCATGTTGGCAATAAAGGCTTCCCCGTTTTTCACATAAACATAGGCATCGGTGATGCCGGCGTTACGAGCGCGAAGGGATTTGATTTCGGTTCCGGTTAAGACCAAACCCGCAGTCATGAAATCCGAAAGAAAATACTCAAAATGAGCCTTGCGGTTCTCTAAAAGTAATGAACTCTCTTTTTTCCGTGACATATCCGCACCATTTCCTGCGCGTGTTGATTATAGCGCGAGCGCGCGTAAAGTCTCTATGCCTTTGTTATCGTTAACGAGACTTTGTAACTCGTCGAAGAGGCGACGGCGACTTTGCGAAGACCATTAACACGAATGCTATAACCAAAATCTTTGCCACTATTGAAGAGGCCGATGCTGCTCGAAGCGACACTCGAGGAAGCCGCCGAAGAGGCCATCGGAAGAGTGACCGTTTTCTGATTTTCGAAGAAACTGGCAAAACGACTCATCGAGAAAGTGCTCCGCGCGTCTTCCGGAGAAAAGAGGGTTCCGTTATTGGCGTAGAAGTATTCGCTATTCCATTTGCTGGCATAATCTTTGTTTTGAAAAGTGTTCGTTCCATTGGCTTCCATCAAGTGGATCAAACGATAACCCGGTTTCACGCTTCGATTGGGCGTGTTCGACGCAGCGACGCGGTAATAGGAAGAAGACGTCGAAGCAGCCACTAACGTTTTGAATTGGCTTAAATCATCCACATAGTCGAAGACGTTACTTTGGTANCGAGCCAGCCGGGCGTCGATATGNGTGATTTTGACGCCAGGCATAAAGAAGCCTTGAGGATATTTATAAGCCGAAGCGTATTTGGTATTGGCATCGAGGGCGTTTAAGCCATCGGGACTATAGAGCTCCACCATCATGTACTCATCAAAAGCACTTCCGTTATAGCTCGTTCCAGCGGCGGGGATCAAAAGGCAATCGCCTTGAAGCTGACTTTCTTCGAGCTCCACGGTCAGCGGGAAGGAAAGCTCGGAAGTGATCACATAGGGTTTCGACCAGCCCAAAGCGAACTTGCTCCAAGCGTCATGGTCAAGAATGTTGAGATCCATCATGTCGAGGCCACCGGTTGGGGTGTAATACTTGTAGTCGGTATTGGTGTAGTCACTCTCGTTTGGGGTATAGGAGTAATAATCGTCAAGCCCCAAGAGGTGACCGGTTTCGTGAATGTAGGTATGCGCATCCACGCTAATGTCGCTTTGTTCAGAAGTCCGTTCCTTAACCCCGCGATACATGAAATCATAAGAAGCCCAGGTAAAGGAACGCCCAACCGGGGAAGCGATGTTGGCTTGGGCGGAAGAGTCCCGCGCCGTATAGGCCCAATAGCCTTGTCGCTCCGCTAAATCGCTATAGCCAGCATCTTTGGCNCTGGCATAATCCGGGCAGGCNTAAATAAGATAAACCGCATCAATGAGACCATTGCCATCAACATCAAAATCCTTGCAAAAGTCCCCTGTTTTACTTTTATAAGCCCCAATTGCGGATGCCATTAAACTGCTGACTGCGCTCTTAGAAGAGTTGATGTCGCTNCTTTTTTGTAAGAAGTCTGCCGCCTTAGCGGAAACGTTATAGGGCTCTGCCAGTGTGAANGAAAGATCAAGCTGAGCAAACGAAGACTTATGGTAAAAGCTCTTGATCGATTCCCAGTAATGGGTTTCTTCGCTACTGCCATTAAACGCCACATTGAGATCGGCAAGTCTTTGACTAGACCAGCTGAAGTCGCTAAAGCCCACGGGGATCACCAAGGCTTTTTCGTTGCCTTTCGAAAGCAAAGCATCAGAGGCGCCGCCCTGACTCCGCGCAAAGAAATCATGATAAATAATCGAAGAAACATCTTTCTTTTCTAAAAGGGTCCCTTGGAGATAAGAATNAGAACCNGTGCTGGCGGTAGTTAAGGAGCAGCTGGTAAGGAAAACAAAAGCTATCCCCCAGACCATAAGATGATGTGATGAATGCGGTTTAAACATGAATGACCCTTGCGGGTCAATTATAGACGATTCGAAATTACTTTAGGCGACAACGTTGTAGTAAATGGAGATGAACATCAAGATGGTGCCAACGAGGACAAAGACGTGGAAGACGGTGTGCCACCAAGGGCTATGCTTTTTGCCTACGCCATAGAGCACGGCGCCAACCGTATAGGAAATTCCCCCTAAGATCAGCAATAGCACGCCTGGAATAAATCCACCCCGCATCGACTGAATAAGAGGATAAATCGAAATCACAATGATCCAGCCCATCAAGATGTAATCGATCATTGAGAAGATGGCAAACTTCTTCAGGTCACAACTATTAAGGACGATGCCAATGATCCCCAAAAGAACACAAGAACCAAAGATCCCCCAGCACCAACCCGGATTATAGGCTTGGAGACTGATCAAAGAATACGGCGCGTAGGTCCCCATAATCAGAACGAAAACCATATCGTGATCAAGTACCCGCAGAACTTTCTTGCCCGTATTCTTGTGAAGGCCATGGTAGAGGCAGCTAATCGTATAAAGGCACAAAAGGGCAAACACGAAAATCGAACAGGCGACAATCGACCAGGCATCGCCGGTTTTTGCCGCCTTAATTAAAAGAAACGGCCCGAAGATCAGCGTCAAAACGGTGCCTAAACCATGGGTGATGGAGTTCCATAACTCTTGGGTCGCGGTGTAATTGGGAAGTTCTACATCTCTTGCTTTCATAACGCTAATGTTAGAAGTCCTAGAAGCGAAAATCAAGACATTTAGTTTTGAAAACTAGATGTGTCTCGTTTTAAGTTGTTCTCCGAGGAGAGAAGGTGACAAAACGAGGGGAAAAGACACCAAAGGCAAAATGTTAACCGCGGTTAAGTCTTTTGTTCCATTTTTATTCGATGGTATCTAAGCAATTTTGCTTGTTGCAATTGACTTGAGAAGCCTTAAACTAGACGACAAGGCAAAAAAATTATGATTACTCTATTGCGTCGTCTCTTTATTAAGGATTACACCAACGTCGGTGAAGAATCCATTCGGGTCAAACACGGCAAGTTGGCTGCGATCTTTGGCATTATCTCGAACCTGATCCTTGTGGCGATGAAGCTCACCGCTGCTTTCATTTTGCAAAACACGACTTCGGTTCTCCCGATCGCTTTGGTCGCCGATGCCATCAACAACATTGCGGATATGGCATCCTCACTTGTGACCCTCGTCGGCTTCAAAATCTCCGCAAAACCCGCGGATAAGGAACATCCCTTCGGCCACGAACGCCTCGAATACATTGCTGGACTCGTGGTCTCCACCATCGTTTTGGTCCTCGCTGTCGAACTCTTCCGTGACTCCTTAAGCAAGATCATCGCCCAAGAGTTAGTCGATTATGATCTTTTGGCCATCATCATCTTGGCGGCCTCTGTCGCCATTAAGCTTCTTCAAAGCTATGTCAACTTTGGCATGGGCAAAGCCATTTCAAGCGAAGCCCTCAAGGCGACAGCCCTCGATTCTTTGACCGATTCAATCGCCACCTCGGCCATTATGATCTCCGGCATTCTTTCGTATAGCCCGCTTCATTGGAACTTCCTTGATGGCTATATGGGTATCGTCGTTTCCTTATTCGTCGCCTATAGCGGCATCAAGATGATCAAAGACACCGCCGATCCTTTAATTGGGGAAAAGGGCAACGAGGAGCTGGTTAATAACATCGTCAAAGACGTGAAGTCCCGCCCTGGCATCATCGGGGTTCACGATGTTCTTTGCCATTCCTATGGGCCGACCAAGTATTTCGTTTCGCTTCATGCGGAAATCAATCAGAATTCCTCGATGCTCGAAGCCCACGATCTCATCGATGACATCGAACGGGAAATCAAGCACAAATACCATTGCGATATCACCATTCATATGGATCCGGTCGCGGTCGGTGACCCCTTAACGGATGAAATCTCAGGCGAGGTCAAAGAAGTGCTGCAAGGCATTTCGCCCGATCTGAAATTTCACGACTTTCGCATCGTGGCTGGCCCAACTCATATCAATGTCATTTTCGATGTTTTAATGCCCTACGATGAAAAAGTGACCCAAGATCTCATCATGAAAACCTTAGAGGATCACTTTAAAGGGCAAAAGCCTGAACGTTATTTCGTCGTCACCTTCGATCGACCTTATTGATCTTTCAAGGTGTAGTGAATCGTTTTACCTAAAGGGTGCTCAACGATGAGGCCCTTTTTCTTCGCCTCGGAAAGAGAACGCAAGATCGTGCGACTGCTGACTTCCCCCAAGGACGCCAAGTCATAAGCGGAAACGCCGCAGGGTAAGAACGCGGTCCCATCCACCAAGAAGTTAAGAAGGGGCTCTTCAAGAAGACCCGTATAACGTTTTTGAAGCCTTTCGACCCGCTGCTTTTGCCTCCGTAAGGCATAGATGCGTTCGTCGTACTCCGCCGAGAGCACTGCTAAAAAAGCATTGCAGAACGTGGTTAGATCGCTCCGATTGCGGGGATTTAACGATAAACGGAAAGCCTTTTTGAGAGGAGACAATGATTTTTCCTCGCATTGCGAAAGGAAAAAGCAATAAAAAGCCGATATATTCTTATGAATATAATAACTGTCTACGAAACGGAGCATCCGGTTATTCTTGGCGTTAAAGGGGTGGGCATATTCGAAAAAAAAGTCAAATAAGGCCAGTTTGACGAAGATATTGAGTTCCGGGATGTCAAAAATACTCAACGCTTCTTTGAGAGCGTATTTAATTTCGTCTCCTTTGGGGATGAAGGAAAGACGAATATCGTCTTCAACGTGCGGCTTATTGCGGAAGAGGGCGGTATCCGGACGTTCAACCTTGTTGAGCGACACCCGCATGAGAAAATCATAAAGACGACGGACATCCTCAAGTTCTTTTAAAGGGAAACTCACCCCATCGGCAATCAAAAGATAGTTTGACGATAAGGCTCCGACTTCGCCTAGTCCACCATGGAAAATATGAATCGCCTCAAAGGCGCTTTTGAAGTCACAGGGAATTTGGTCTAGGGATAACGAGGATGTCACTTCTTTGACCAAGGCATCTTCTTGAGCCCAAGCAAATTCCAAGGGACTCAAAGACGAAAGAAGCGAATTGAGTTCAGCGTTCTTCGCCATCAAATCATTGACGAGAAGATTCTGACAAGAGTCTTGGTGATAAAAGCACGGATACTCCCCGATTTTTAATTGAAAGTGAAGAGTCGAAGGATCCTTCATCGCCTTGAGGTATTGTTTTTCAAATGCCCGCGACGAAAGCGCTTTGGCTTTAGTGTACGTCGAAACAAATTGGGCTGAATATTTCCGCTTCATCCCCGTCATTATAAACTTTTGTCATGGATAAAGGCGAAAAATCGCGACAGGAATTTTTGCTGAGCATCAGCCTTTTCAAGGAGATAGAAGCAAGGTATATTGAAAGCGTAACAAGGAGAAACCTTATGGAAGAATTTGAATTTTATCGCTGCGAAAGATGCGGAAACGTCGTTGCTTTATTAGTTAAAGGCGGCGGTACGTTAACCTGCTGTGGCGCAGCCATGACGAAGCTCGTCGCCAAGACGGCGGATGCCGGAAGCGAAAAGCATGTTCCGGTCATTGCCCACGAAGGTGGCAAGCTCGTCGCGAAATGCGGCAGCGTCCCCCACCCGATGACTGCGGTTCACCACATTGAGTGGTTTGCCTTAGTCGCGAATGGCAACGTCCAATTCGTGTATTTACCCCACGAAGGCGTCGAAGCGAAAGCCGAGTTCCCGGATGTCGCTCATGGCACGGTCTATGCCTTCTGCAACATGCACGGACTTTGGAAAGCTGAATTCTAAAGCGAAAAAGAGGAGAAGCTCCGCGAGGGGCTTCTCTTTTGTTTTCTTCAAGAATCTTTTACAATAAACCCGTTATGAAACGAGCACTAGTTCTCTGCGGAGGTGGTTCCCTCGGCAGCTATGAAGTCGGCGTTTGGAAGTATTTGCGTGAAAAGCAAATGCATTTTGATATTGTCACCGGTACCTCAATCGGCAGCCTTAACGGCGCTTTAGTCGTCATGGATGATTTCGAAAAAGCCGAGAATCTTTGGAAAACGATGGCAGCTGATAAAGTCATGGTGAACGGGATGAATTTCTATCGGCGGGTCTTTAAGGATCCAAACCTCAATAAACGCCTCATCGCTTTCGCTAAAACCTATATCAAAAATGGCGGGGCCGATATCTCGCCGTTAGAAAAACTCGTCAAAGCCAATATCGATACCGCCAAAATCAAATCCTCTCCGATTACTTTTGGCATCGTAACCACCGCTTATCCTTCTTTAAAGGAAGTCGATGTGGTTTGCAATGACCTCCCGGAAAACAAAATCGTCAACTACATTCATGCTTCGAGCGCCTGCTATCCGATTTTCCCGATCTACACGATCGATGGCCATCACTATGTTGATGGAGGCTATAACAATAACCTTCCGATCGACTTCGCGATTCGTTTAGGCGCGACCGAAGTCGTCGCAGTGCTTCTACACGCCGTTCCGAAAGTGCCCCAGCATAAAGAAATGATGAATCTGCCTTTCGTCACCACCGTTCGTCCCTCTCGGATACGGGTTCGATCATGGACTTCGAAGGCAAGGTCGAATCCGANANCATGAAAACTCGGNTATAACCGATGCCTNCAAGAGACCTTNCCATGAAGCTTTCTTGGGGATTTGGCTTTACTTTCCAAAAGGANGAGGTTTCTGCAAAGATTTCGAGTGATTTTTGCCTCGCTATCGCCAGAAAACATCCCTACGATTTCGAGAAGATTCAAAAAGGCTTAGCCTTCAACGATATCGTGCCGAAAACCGCATTAGACATTTATCTCCGCACCCTTGAAATGATCGGCGATTGGATTGGCCTCGATTATCTTCCAATCTACAGCGTTCAAAGTTTTATCGATGCCACTATCGCTCTCATCAAGAGCAAGATTTCCGCCAGTCATAAAGACACCTTTAAGAGCAATTACGATTTCGGTGTCCTTCGTCTCCCTGACAAAGAACATGAACGTTTTATTCTTTCGCTCTACCATGCCTGTTCCTCAAAGAACAAAGCCCAGAAGATTGACCGGCTCTATGCCAATAACCCGGAGACCGCGGCCATCAAAGAATTGTTCTTCTTTCTCCAAGAGAAAGGCTACAAAACTAAGGCATAAGAAAACGGACTGCTTCATCGGCAATCCGTTTTTTTCGTTTTAAGAATTAGAGGTAGTACTTGTTCAAGACTTTGAGCGTCTTTTCATCAAGTTCGTAGACGAGCGGTTTGCCAGTCGGGATTTCGACCGAGACAATCTGCTGAGCGGTCAGGTGTTCGAGTTCCATGACCAGGGCCCGTAAGCTATTGCCGTGGGCTGCAATCAAGACTTTCTCGCCTTTCTTGAGCGCCGGAGCAATCGCTTCGTCGAAGTACGGCTTCACCCGTTTCGCGGTGTCGACTAAGCACTCGGTTAACGGCAGATCGGACTTCTTCATATCGCCGCTCTTGACGAGTTCTTGATACTTNTCCTGGTTGCCCGGGAAACGCGGATCATCGGAAGTGAGCTTCGGAGGCTGAACATCAGCGCTACGGCGCCAAATGTGGACCTGCTCATCGCCCCACTTCTTGGCCGAATCGGCTTTGTTGAGGCCCTGAAGAGCGCCATAGTGACGTTCATTTAAACGCCAGGAATAATGCTTTTCGATCTTGTTCTCGCCCAACTCGCCAAGCACGATATCCATCGTGCGGTTCGCCCGCTTTAAGACCGAGGAGAACGCCACATCGAAGCTATAGCCATCTTTCTTGAGTAACTGACCGGCGGCATGCGCCTCTTTCACTCCGTTTTCGGAGAGATCAACATCAGTCCAACCCGTGAATTTGTTTTCCAAATTCCATTCGGATTCGCCATGTCGAATCAACACTAATTTNACCATGATTTTTTGGAATTCCTTTCCTTTTACGTTATTGATTATAGCGAGGCTCTCTTCCTAAAGGAAGAAAGAGCCTTCTCGTAGAGGGCATTCAGGAGGATGCCGCCAAGGAACGCATAGATCAAAGCAAGATAGAGTCCGACCGGATAAAGCGAGGCATCGAGGGCGTAAAAGGAATTGATGATGAGGTAACCGATGTTCTCGTGAATCATATAGATCCAAAGCGAAGCGGAGCCCACCACTTGGAAAGGCAGAGCCTCAAAGAAACGAAGCTTTTGAAAAAGGCAAAGGATGAAAAGAACCATCAAGCCCACCAGGAGCAAAGCGCTGGCCCAGTGATACTGATCCGTTTGGAAAAGCTGAATCGAGAGGAAGACGAACATCGAGACTGCAAGAAGATCAGCGCTCAATTGGTAAGGCCAGCGCCACTTCTTGACGCAGCCATCATAGGCGAGCCGCAANACATCAGTCCAACCCGTGAATTTGTTTTCCAAATTCCATTCGGATTCGCCATGTCGAATCAACACTAATTTGACCATGATTTTTTGGAATTCCTTTCCTTTTACGTTATTGATTATAGCGAGGCTCTCTTCCTAAAGGAAGAAAGAGCCTTCTCGTAGAGGGCATTCAGGAGGATGCCGCCAAGGAACGCATAGATCAAAGCAAGATAGAGTCCGACCGGATAAAGCGAGGCATCGAGGGCGTAAAAGGAATTGATGATGAGGTAACCGATGTTCTCGTGAATCATATAGATCCAAAGCGAAGCGGAACCCACCACTTGGAAAGGCAGAACCTCAAAGAAACGAAGCTTTTGAAAAAGACAAAGGATGAAAAGAACCATCAAGCCCACCAGGAGCAAAGCGCTGGCCCAGTGATACTGATCCGTTTGGAAAAGCTGAATCGAGAGGAAGACGAACATCGAGACTGCAAGAAGATCAGCGCTCAATTGGTAAGGCCAGCGCCACTTCTTGACGCAGCCATCATAGGCGAGCCGCAAGAAGTAACCGGCAATAAGAAACGCTGGGGAACGATAATGTCCGACGAAGAACATATTGAGGAAAAGATGGCCATAACTCGTGGTGGTTTCTTTCCAGGGAATATAGCCATAGATAAAAGCAAAAACTCCGCAAATCCCCATTAGAATAGGGACGAGGTTAATCTTTTTGCGGAAGGGATAAGCGATAAGATTGCAGACGTAATAAAGAGTGAAAAAGACCCAAAGATAGACGATAAACCAAAGGTTCCCGGCGGCCCGGGCGGCTTGGTTCATCGCAATCGGATAGATGAGGAAGTTCAAACCAAAATCTTTGTAGGTGATGTATTTCGGGTAACCCGAATAAAAACAGATAAAGAAGACCAACGCGGTCACGAGGGCGAAGGGAATGTAGATCCGAAGTAGTTTGNTCTTAAGNAAATCCCAGGGGCCTTTAAACGAAAGGAANAAGCCAGAAAGGATAAAGAACACCCCAACATCGGCGATGACCAAGTTAGCGTAAATCGATGGCATCTTGCTCAAGCTGCCGAACCGAACGAAAAAAATTCCGCCAAGATGGTATGCGACCACCAGGCAACATAAAAGGGTACGAAATCCATTGATTTGGGTATTTTTTGGTAAGGTTTTTCGTTCGCTTCCTGGGGCAAGAAATGCTTCCATGACCATAATTATGTACCTCTCTATTGCAAAAACGTAAACAGCGTGTTTAACATACTAAAGTATGGAAACAATAAAGATTCAACTTGTCTCCTCGCATCGCGACATCGAAGCTGCCAAAAATGCGGCCGAAGCGATCGAAGAGGAACCGACTCTGGAGTCGGAAGTCGCCACGAGCAATGTCGATTTCTCCAAAATAATCGGCGTCGTTCTCACCAAAGAGAGCGATGAAGACGAACTCCTCGAAGATAATCCTTGGATCGAGAAAGAGTTCGTCTATTCGAAGAACACCCATTTGCGGGTTCTCCCGATGATCATCTACGATTCGACTTTGGAAGATTTGGATGATATCTATGAGAAAGGCCCTTCTGAAATCTGCGATGACCTTTTCTCCGATGAATTTAAACCCTTGGCTTATGATATCGCCTACCCGAAAGTGGCCAACCGCGAATTGGCACGGGTCCTCCGGCTTTATTACAGTAAATGAAACGCAAAACGGATAAGAGACCGCTCTTGTCCGTTTTTATTTTGTGTCTTTAGCACAATTTTCATTGTATTTTCATTAGACCATACCTCACTATTTAAAACTTCGTCACAAAAGATTTTCTTCGCCTTGTTACAATAACCTCATGAAGAAAAAGTCCCTCGTCTATTTTCAATCGGGCGGTCCGACCACAGTCATCAACTCCTCGCTTTTGGGCGTTGTCACGGAAGCCAAAAGACATCCTGAAATCGACGGCATTTTTGGCGCGATGTATGGCGTCGAAGGCTTAATCGAAGATAACCTCATCGATTTACGAAAAGAAGATCAAAGCGACCTGGATCTCTTAAAACATACGCCAGGCGCCATCCTCGGCTCGACCCGCCGCAAGATGCCGGGCATCGAAGATCCCTTATTCGATAAAATCATTTGGACGATTCAAAAACATAACATTGGCTACATCATGGTCAACGGCGGCAACGATTCGATGGATACCTGCCACCGCCTCAGCCAATTCTTCGAGGCGAAAAAGATGGATGTCCAGGTGATGGGCATTCCGAAGACCATCGATAACGATCTCGCCTTAACCGACCATGCCTTAGGCTATCCTTCCGCCGCCAAGCACATCATCAACTTCGTTTCGATGATCGTCCAAGACGCCAAGACCTACCGCAAAGGCAAAATCATTCTGATCGAGATCATGGGTCGCGACACGGGCTGGCTCACCGCCTCGGTGGATTTGCTCCCCGATGATCGGCGACCGGACTTCATCTATCTCCCGGAAATGCATTGGGACGAAGAGAAGTTCCTTAAAGAAGTCAAAAACACCTACGAAACCCAAGGTTATATCGTCTGCGCGGTCTCCGAAGGCGTGCCGGTTCAACACATGAATGAAGGCATCGTCGATAGCTTTGGTCATAAAGCTCTTGAAGGGTGCTGCGTGAGCGTAGCCGGTCTTATTAAAGAAAAGCTCGGGTATTCTTCCCGGGTCGTTGAACTCTCGATCTCCCAACGTGCCGATCCTTTGTTAGCGAGCGATGTCGATATCTCCGAGGCAATCGGTGCAGGTTGCTTCGCCGTTCAATCCGTCCTCAATGGCGCGAAGGGTAAGATGGTTTGCATCAAACGCCTCTCCTCGATGCCCTACGAATTCGAGTTCGTCCTCGAAGACGTTGGCGAAGTGGCGAACAAAATCAAATACGTCCCGTCCGAGTTTATGATGAATGACCGACGGATGTCCGATGAGTTCCGTGATTATCTCCGTCCTTTATTGGGCTTAGATTACGTCTACACCCAAGCGACGTTCAAGTACCAAAAAGCCAAATAGTCCCCTATGGTCAAAAGACCTTCTTCCTCCTAAAAGAAGGCCTTTTTGTTGGGGTTATTTCATTTGGACGACCATCACGAATGACAAAATCGCAATGGTGATTCCCACCAAAACAAAGACCACGGCCAGAGGCGAAACATAATGTCGCATCTTCGGGGTTTCTTCTTTTGCTTTGGCGTGCGGAACGAATTTAACACCCGTTCCATCGTCAAAAGGATCGAGTTCATCCGTTGGAACGATTTGATGGCAATAAGGGCAGACTTGTTCACGAAGTTCGGTCTCGACGACAATAGCTTTTTTACAGCGGGGACAGGAGGCAATCGTTTTCATAAAGGAATCGGTCTACCTCCTTTTTTCGGGAAAAATAAACGCCCGACTATTCTACTAGATATCGTCTTTTCTACTACGACCTATTTTTCATCTGGAGTCAAATCGTCGGTGAATTTTTTATCTTTTTTCGGTAGAAAAAGCCCTTTTGGAAAAGGGTAAAATTTCTCATGAAGGTCATAAACAAGATCAATGTTCCCTCTTTTCTTATTCTTTTATGACTTTAAGAGTAGCCTTAAGCAAGGTATGATGAAACGAAAAAGAGGAAACGTTTATGGATAAATCGGTGCTCTACTTCCAATCTGGTGGTCCGACCGCCGTNATNAATTGTTCCCTCTATGGCGCCGTAAGCGAAACGAAGAAATACCCTGGAATTGCAGGGATTTTTGGTTCCCGGTACGGAATTGAAGGCGTGATTAATGATGACCTACTGAATTTCCGTGACCTCTCGCTCGAAGACCTCCGTGCTTTAAGAGAAATGCCCGGCGCGGCCTTAGGCAGCAGCCGCAAGAAGCTCCCCACTGATCTCAAAGACCCGGTTTACGATCAAATTATCGCCACGCTCAATAAACACGACATCGGCTACATCCTCGTTAATGGTGGCAATGATTCAATGGATACCTGTTACCGTTTAACCGAGCTCTTTAAAGCCCGCCGCCTTTCGATTCCGGTCATCGGGATTCCGAAGACCATCGATAACGATTTAGCCTTAACGGATCACGCGGTGGGCTATCCGTCCGCTGCCTTGCATATCATCAACACCACCGCGATGATCATCGATGATGCCAAAGCCTATAAGAAAGGCAAAATCGTCCTCGTGGAAATCATGGGACGGGATACGGGCTGGCTCACCGCCGCAACCGATCTTTTGCCCGAAGGGCGTCGGCCGGATTTAATCTACATCCCCGAGATGGGATGGGACGAAGAAGAATTCTTAAAAGAAGTTCAGAAGATCTACGATAAAAAAGGTTATGCCGTCTGCGCATTCTCCGAAGGAATGCCAATTCAGCATCATAACGATTGCGGAAGCGATTCCTTTGGCCACCACCCGATGGAAGGCTGCTGCATCTCGCTAGGCCACATCATCGATGAAAAGCTTCATATTCCTAACCGCACCATCGAATTATCGATCCCCACTCGAGCGGATCCTTTATTGCGGAGCCCGATCGATGTTCAAGAAGCCATTGGCGTCGCTCGCTTTGCGGTGAGAAACGTCTTGCGGAATGAGACCGCTCAAGTCGTGAGCATTAAACGCGATCCGGGCAGGACTTACCATTCCACTTATCGCCTGGTCTCCGTGAAGAAGGTCGCCGACCAAACTGTTTTCATGCCGAAAGAATATTGTGTCGACCATACCCATTTCAGCGCATCGTTCAAAAAATACCTTGAGCCATTGCTGGGCGGAAAAGTCGTCTATGATACCTTCCAACTTTGAGTTGTTTAGTGGCGATATCTTTGCAAAAACCGCCCCAATCGAACCATTCCTTCTTTAATCTTCTCAAGCGAATACGCATAAGAAATCCGAACGTAGCCCTCGCCCAAAGGACCAAAGCCGGTTCCAGAAATAAAGAGCAACTTCTCTTCTTTAAAAAGCTTATCGACGAATTGATCGCTGGTGAGTCCTGTTTCTTTGATGCACGGGAAGACATAGAAAGCGCCTTCGGGGACAAAGCAATCAAGGTTCATCGCCTTTAAGGCTTTGATGAGATAAAGGCGTCTTTCGTTATACGCCGCCTTCATTTTCTCCGTTTCTTCTTCGCCGTCTTTTAGCGCTTCAACTGCCGCGTATTGGCTAATGGTGGGCGAAGCGAGCATCGAATACTGATGGACCTTCCGCATCCGGACAATCATCTCTTTCGGGGCGGCAATATAGCCTAAGCGCCAGCCGGTCATGGCAAACGCTTTGGAGAAGCCGCTGATGTAGATCGTTCTTTCTTTCATACCTGGCAAAGAAGCAATCGAAACGTGTTTCTTGCCATAGGTGAGTTCGGAATAGATTTCATCACTCACGACATAGAGGTCATTTTTAATGCAAACCTCGGCTATTTTTTGCAAATCCCCCTTCTCCATGATGGCCCCAGTGGGGTTATGGGGATAGTTGAGAATCAATATTTTGCTCGCCGGCGTAATGACCTTTTCAAGGTCTTCGGGTTGAAGACGGAACTGTTTCTCCTCGCGGAGATTCACATTGACGACTTTGCCGCCGGAAAGAGCCACGACCGGAGGATAGGAGTTATAAGCCGGCTGCGGGATAATAACTTCATCGCCTTCATTAAGAAGAGCCCGGAAGGCGACATCGATCGCTTCGCTAGCGCCCACGCTGACGAGAATCTCGTCTTTGGGGTCATAAGAAAGCTCATAATGCCGCTTGAGGTATTTGGCGATCTCTTCGCGGAGTTTGGGTAAGCCCAAATCATCGCAATAGAAGGTATAGCCATTCTGAATCGCTTCAACGCCTGCTTGTTTAATGGCCCAAGGGGTTTCAAAGTCTGGCTCGCCAACACTTAAAGACACCACACCCTCTTTGCGGACTTCCGCAAAGTCGATTTTGATCTTCGGTGGCTCTATCGCATCAACCTTCGTTGAGAATAAAGGACTTTTCATAGTAAGCGTTCAATCCGTTTATCGTCTTCTTCTTGATCCATGATGATCTTATGGTCTTTGTACTTACGGAGAATGAAGTGGGTCGCGGTTGAGGANATGCTCGGAAGGGTNGCNAGTTTCTCAAAGACGAAGGCGGAGATCTCTTTCATCGTCTTCCGTTCGAGCATCACNGCGAAGTCGTAGCCNCCTGACATCAAATAGACGGCGGAGACTTCATCGAACTTCGAAATTTCNTGGGCGATTTTATCGAAGCCAATTCCTTTTTGGGGCGTGACTTTCACTTCGATGAGGGCGGACGCTTTTTCTTCAGCGACCTTNTCCCAATCGATGACGGCTTGGTAGCCAAGGATCAAGCCTTNGGCTTTGACCTTTTCCACCATGGCTTTGGTTTTTTCAGGGGTGAGTCCTAATAAAGAGGCGAGTTCATCCGTCGGCAAAGTGGAGTCTTTTTCCAAGAGCTCCAAGAGTTTTTCGTTGTCTTTGGTTTCCATAGTTAAGTATTATCGCATGAAAAGCCTTCCTTAAAGCAAAGGAAATGACATTTTCAGGATTTTATCACCTTTTTAAGTATCTATAGCTGATACTCATAAAACATTTATTGAAGATAAGCCAAAATGCGGTATAAATCTTTCTAAGAGTCCAAAGGGGGACGATCGTTATGTCATTTTTAGAGGATTTCGCGAAGATGCATGCGGGCGAAAAAGAATTTTTGACCGCGGTGCTTGAAGTGGGCCATTCGTTAGAGCCCTTATTCGAACGCCATCCGGAATATGTTCCGTATTTTAAGGAATTGCTCGAACCGGAAAAGGTGATCCATTTCGACGTGAAATGGGTGGATGACGCTGGCCAAGAAAGAGTTAATCAAGGCTACCGGGTGCAATGGTGCAACGCGATCGGGCCGTATAAAGGCGGCCTCCGTTTCCATCCGTCCGTGAACCTTTCGATTTTGAAGATGCTCGCGTTTGAACAGACCTTTAAGAATGCCTTAACCGGCCTCCCGATGGGTGGCGGCAAAGGCGGTTCGGATTTCGACCCCAAAGGCAAGAGCGAAGCCGAAGTGGAACGTTTCTGCCGCGCCTTCATGGATCAACTTTACCCCTATATCGGCATTGATTCGGATGTCCCAGCCGGCGATATTGGCGTTGGGGGACGGGAAATCACCTATATGTATGACGAATATAAAAGGAAATCCGGCAAGGATGATGGGGCTTTAACCGGCAAGTCCTTAAAGGATGGCGGCTCAATCCTCCGCCCCGAAGCTACGGGCTATGGCTTATGCTATTACACCGAAGCGTTATTAAAGGATCAATTCAAGACGAGTTTTAAAGGCAAGCGAGTCCTGATCTCCGGCAGTGGCAACGTCGCCACCTTCGCTTGCGAGAAAGCCCAGCAATTAGGGGCAAAGGTTTTAACGATGTCGGATTCTTCAAGTGCGATCTATGACCCCGAGGGCATCGATTTGAAAGCCGTACGTGCGATCAAGGAAGGTCATCGCGGAAGAATCCATGAATACCTCGAATCGCATCCTAAAGCCCAGGAAATGGCGTCCAACGCCATTTGGGGCATCCCCTGCGATATCGCGCTCCCCTGCGCGACCCAATTCGAAATCAAAGAGGCCGATGCGGATAAACTCATTCAAAATGGTTGCCTCGCCGTCTGCGAAGGCTCCAATATGTCGACTGAAGTCAAAGCGGCCCAGAAGCTTATTGCCGCGGGTGTGGGCTATGCCCCAGGCAAAGCCAGCAATGCCGGCGGCGTGACCGTCTCGGGTTTCGAGATGGCACAAAATCGGACGGGCGAGCATTGGAGTTACGAGCAAGTCGATAAGCTCTTAAAACAAACGATGGAAGCCATCTATCATGATGCTGAACGTCTCGCGACAAGTCCAAAAGAAAAGAAGGATCTCATCACCCTCTCTAACGAGAGTGCGTTCCTTCGGGTCATGTCGGCGAAAAAGGCGAAAGCCAAATAAAGACTTCTTTTAACAATAAAAGGTGACGACGAGTTCGCTCATTTCGATTAAAGGGATTTCTGCAAGGATATCGCTGCTATTTCCGGTGGCTTGATAAACGATATGCACGTGATTGGCTCCTGCGGGGGCACTCCCAGACAGCGTTGATAAACTACCTAAGGCCGCTCCTTGCTCTTGATCATACGTATTAGCGTAGAACGTCATCGTAGACGTGATGTTTTGAACATAGGCAGAATCCCCTTTAAAAGAGACCGTATCCAAGTTGTTCGCATAGACATCGATAGCGATGGCGACTACGCTTTCTTTTTCCGTTCCTTTGGAGGCAATGATCTCGGTGGTTGAACCAGGAAGATAATCCCGAGTTCCAACTCCTGAGGTCACCAGTATCAAATACCCTCCGGGATTTAAGGTTAACGAAGCGTCTTCAATCCGATGAAGCCCATCTTCAGTCGGGCGGAAAGTGGTCAGAGGTTTAAGAGTCAGGGTATGAACGTTAGTAAACCAAGCATCAACCTGAGGGCTTTCTTGTTTAGCGGAATAGAAAAGAAGAATCGCTAAAAGGACGGGCAATAAAGAAGCCACAGTCAGGAAACCCTTCTTCGTCTTTGCTCTCATTAGCCCCTCCAACTCTCTTTTCAATATAGGCTACCTCCGAAATCATCACAAGAATAAGAAGAAATGAGGGGAATTCAAAAACCATCTTTTCTGAATAAATCGGCTACCAAAATTCCGAAAGAATTATTTGCCTTTTCGAATCGTTCCGATTTGTTTATCAGAACGGGTATCCCGACCATTTTCGTTACGAACGGTTCCTTCAGGAAGACCGTGCTTTTTCTCAAAAGTACCAACCGTGCAATCGCTGCGATCTTTTCTTGCCATATTTTATTTCTCCTTTCCAATCGTTTCTTTTCTTTTTTCAATGAATACCGGCGGGGTAATCATCGCGTAACCACCATTCTCTTTGGTTACTAAACTGACCAAAAGAGAGACTTCAGCAACAACCGAAGAAATTGAGCAATCCTTTTTGCGAAATTCATCCATAATTTCTTTCTCAGTCGGAGCGGGATCCTTTTTCGACCCTTTCGAGACGATGGCGAAAACGCTGACGGAAAGAGAAAAAACCGAAATTGGTGATACTTCGATAGCCCTAGTGTAATAAAAGGAAGTCCAATTTTCATTAGATCCTTTGATCACGATGGAGTCGGAACAAGAAATGGCAAGGTCGAGATCGCCTTGGTCTTCCTTGACTTCGCCTTCACTATAGCTAACGGATTTGATCCTAAGCTTTTGCACTATCAGAGCCATCATGAACCTCCTTTTGTTCAATTTGAGAAAAACAAGACATTTCAGATTCATCAACTTGTTCTAGCAAAAAAGGCTGAAGATTTTTCCACAAATCGTGGAAATCGCGATAGGAATTCTTGACGACATCATCAATGAAAGCCTCACGTAACTGAAAATTTTTCTTGGATTCGAGATAGTAACGCACCGCCGAAACGACTTCATTATTCAAAGTCGTGTTTTCTTTTTTGGCCAACCGGTCAAGCTCTCGATGATCTTCGGGATCGATGCGAATATTAAAAGATCCGGTATAGGCTTTGTCGGGATCTTTGCCCGCTAACTTGCAGGACTCCAAATAACCATCCACAGAATCGTGGAAAGCCTGTTCGATGTCACCGCAATTTTCCGAAGAGAAAACGACAAGGTCCTTAATCCCTTCGATTTCTCCCACGAGTTCCTTTTCCTCGGGATCGAATTCCACCTTTGCGGTATAACCCTTATAAACTAACTTATTCATTTAATGACTCCCATGCTTTTTAAATGTTTAATGACGGACTTCAGACAGCCTCGATCGACTTCCGGAGAAGGATGTGGTTTGTGCATATAGATCAAGTCTTTTGTGCTTGGGTTAAAGAAGCTTACGGCTGATCCCGAACTTTGTCCTCGATTCAACTCTTCATAGCCTAGTTTCCCAAGAATTCGAACCAAATCCGAATACTTCAGGCTGTGGCCAGCAGAAAGGAGGCGTTCTATATCTTTGTCATAGGTACTCATAGGCCCCTTTCTATTTTGCAACTAAAGTTTAGTTGCATAATGATATTACTCGGAAAACCCTTAGGTATCAAGCCCTATTTTTAAGAGAAACAAAAACAGCGTCAGCAGAAAGCCCTTGCTTGCCCTTAACGTATTTACCTCGAGTTTCAAAACCTTGTTATTTTATGGTTTTAAGGAGTTAATTCGAATTTTTGATAGATTTTATATGAATATTTGGAATTAAGGCGTCAAGAAATACCTTTTAGTGGCCGCAAAAACAAGAATTAATAAAAGAACGCTCTGCAGGAATTGAAAATAACAGGATATCAAAAATCTTTTTATTTCACCGTTTGGTAGTAACGCTTGGAAACGCTCTTCCAATCAATGCGTTTGCCCGTAGAATCATCAACGATGCCATAGCCTCGTTCATTATGAGCTTTGCAGATTTCGCAACCGACAATGTGATAAGAACGACCATCGATGGTAACGCACCATTCGCATCAGCTTTGTCATGACTGTTCTCGAATCGCCTGTTTCCCCAAAACTGTAAATTGCCTTCTCATCCCTGCCGCGGACCCAACGAAACCCTTATAAGCGAAGAGAAGGCGGACTTGAAATTCGCTAAAACAATGCACGAAAATTGGCAAATGTTTTATAATCATTTTATTAATGAAGAAGCAAGGCAATGAAAAATGTTTTTTCACGGCTCATCACTGCTTTCACGAATTCAGGCAGCTTATAACAACTAGCGAATAGAAACGACATTGGACTTCCAAAATGCATTCTCTCAAATAAAAAAAGGACAAAAACATGCCGTACATCAAAATGGTTCACATTAAGGGGTATAAGCGCTTTAGCGATGCGACGTTTAATTTTAATGAAGACAAAACCATCTTGGTCGGAGACAACGAGTCAGGGAAGAGTACCATTCTTGAGGCCATCGATCTGGCAATGAATCGAACCTCCCACGATTTCGACCTCTCGCTTCTTCCCATTTTGTTCAACGCTAAAAATGTTGAATCCTTTAAAGCGTCTCCTTCATCTAAAACTTTGCCGAGCATCATCATCCAAATCTTTTTCGGCGGGATGAATGGGGATCCCAAGTTTTTTGAATTTCAAGGAGCGAATTGGGAAGAGAACAATAAAGGAACAGTCGACTTTGGGATTGAATTGAAGATCAATCTCGATTCGTCTTTATTTGAGAAACTTGGCGTTCAAATTAGAAAAGGCGATATCCCCTGCGAATATTATCAAACTACGGTAATGACGTTTGCGGGTACGGCTTATTATCCAGCGATGTCACCAATTTCTTTTTGCCTCATTGATGCGACTTCTGGCGATGCTCCAACTCTTTCTTCTTATTCTCGAGTGATTTTTGAACGACTTTTGCCTCCTGAAAAACAAATTGAACTCAAAAATACCTTTTCCGAAAAACTATCAGCGGCGATGGAAGACACCATGAAGGCTTTGCCAACGAATTCACCTCGTTTTCAAGCCGATATCGCCAAAACGTCTTTGGAAAGGATCGTCTCGATTTATGAAGACTCTTTGCCGTTAGTCTCTAAGGGGAAAGGCCGAGAATCCTTAATTAAAACGAAGATGATGATCGACGCTCGAAAGGAAGCAAGTGTCATTGGGATTGAGGAGCCAGAAAACCATTTATCTCCTGAAGGGATGAGAGAAATGATTGCGCTTATCCAAGAGGAAAACGAAGGGCGTCAGCTGATTCTGACTTCGCATAGCAGCAAAATCGTTTCGGGTGTGGGATTGAAAGACGTCGTTCTTCTTTCAAAAGACTCCCAAGATTCCATGGCATTATCTAAATTGGATCATGAAACAAGCAACTATTTCCGTTGCCTGCCCAACGACAATCTCCTCTATTTTGTTTTAGCGAAAAAAGTCATTCTGGTCGAAGGACCATCAGAAACTCTTTATCTTGAGAAATTTTATGAAAAGATGTTCCCTGGGCACACTTTTGATAAGGATAAGATCACTGTTATTCCCGTCAATGGTTTGGCGTTTGAACGATTTGTGTCAGTCGCTGGCGTCTTGAAAAAGCGGCTCGCTCTGATCACGGACAATGACGCCAATCCTCATAAGAAATCTGACCTCGACACTGGATTCCACGCTATCTATAACGACACCAGTTCCTTCCAGATTTTTATGGAGAACGACACCGCAAAGCGAACGTTTGAAGTGTGCTTGTTCGAAGCAAATGAAGACTTAATTTCCAGCAAGCTTAAATTGATAGACGGAGCCGAATACAAAAATGATTACGCTAAAGACAATCGTTATTTGGGAAAAATGCTGAACGAAAAAACGGGGACAGCCTTAACTCTGTCCCAAGATCCTGATTTTGTTACCAGGGTTTCGATACCAGCCTACCTCTCTGATGCTTTGAACTTCATCCACAATGACTAACGCAACCGTTTTCCTCGCTGTGGCCGGAGCAGGGAAAACCTATTCCATAGCGCAAGGCATCGATCCTTCGAAAAGAAATCTGATTCTTTCTTATACTCACGAGAACATTCTTAATTTATCAACCGAAATCACCAAAAAGTGGGGCGCTATTCCTGAGAAAACAAGAATCATGACATTTGATTATTTTCTCATTTCAGCGTTTGCCCGTCCTTTCTTGCGGCGCATTCAAGCCGAGATCTTTGGAAAAACTCCAGAAGAAATAACCCGAATTGATCTTTTTCCCTTGCCTTCTGTCAACCCAAACGACGGCAAAACATTTATCCTCAATTCTCCTAAATATTTTTGCCATTACTTTTCGGGGAACAAAGGCAATTACGCCCTAAGATTAGATTCCTGCGCTGACCTTCCTCTGATGGATAAAACCTTTAAGGATGGGAAAACGCTTTTTCAAACCGCCATGGATAGGCTTAATCAGTTCTTCGACTGCTACTATATCGACGAGTTTCAAGATTATCGAAAATCGCGTTTCGATTTGATGGTCAAAATTATGCAAAGTGTCCCCCAAGGTTTTATGTATGGCGATTATTTCCAGCATTCTGTTATGGGGACAAATAATTCCGGGAAACCATTTTTAAAAAACACCACATATATTTCCTTTAAAAAAGATCTTTCAAAACTGGGTTTTAAAGTTGACGAAACCACTCTTTCCAAAACACGACGATGCTCAGGGCAAGTTTGTGCATTCATCCAATCAAACTTGAAAATCAATATTTTGCCAGATCTTTCGCTGGGGAGAGTGGGCAACGTCTACGACTGCTTTCAGAAGAACGCTTTGGCCTCGGCAATCAAAAACAAGAAAATACAGGTTCTTTCTTTAAAACCCGAGTACGAAATCGGCTCGATGTCTTTCGGAGTATCGAAAGGCGACACTTTTGAAAACACCGTTGTGGTCCTTCCCGAGACTTGCATTTCCATCAATTCTCAAGGGAATAAAACCATTAATCCTTATCTCGAGGGAATCCCTAGAAACAAAGTCTATGTCGCTTTATCCCGCGCAACCGGGGATGTTTACCTCACGGATTTCGAAACCGCGAAATCTATTTTAGGATGATTCGATATTCGCTTTCGCTTTCTTTCATAGGAACGAAGGGGATATTTCGATTTTGGAGAAGTCTTTTCAGTATTCGGAGATCGGATCCTGATGCCCGACAGCCCAAGTATACTTTGAAAATTTTAGGCATTTGAAGGTAAAAATTGGAATGCTCGAAATAAAGTCCCTTTTTGTTGCTCGTTTCCGTAAAAACACACCGCACTTCTTCTTCATAGGACCATTCCTTCGATTTCTGAAAAAAGGGATCTGAGGCTTTCGCCGTTATTTCAGAATCAACGGCGCGCAAAGATTCACCAAGCAATCTGCTTCCTACATAGAGTGAAGCGATGTTGCTTAAACCAAAAAATAGTTTCTTGCTAGAATAGCGGACAGTGCGAAATTCGGAATCAGCCGGTTCCGGAAACTCGAGGCAAACACCCCGATGGGAATCCGCATAATGAGACCACATTAATATCGAATCGTTTCTCTTGCTAAAACAGGAAATCAAGATGTCCGATTGCGCCTTTTTAAGATTTCGTTCAATTATTTCGCAAAATTGATGGTAAGCACCTTCGACAACGTCTTTGGTTTCCTCATTTCTTTCCATGACCGCAGAAACGTAGGTATTGAAGAAAGGTATCGGCGAATAATGGGGGTCTTTCCTTAGGCAGGCAAGAAGAGCTTTCTTTTCAAAATAAAAAATCTTCCTCTGCCGACCAGATAGAGGGATGTCGCCATTACCAACTGAATTAAATACGTATTCTAGTATGCTGCCGTTATAGACGAGAGAAAAGGCCTTACGCCGATCTTTCTCATCAAAACAAAAGGCAGAGTCAAAAGGATCGTTGAAATCTAAAGGCGAGCGCAAAAGAACGGCGCCGCTTTTAACGATGGCAATCGCACTTTTTATGGAGGAATATTTATAAATCATGGATGATTCAAAAAACCGCTTTTTATCAGGACTAGTTTCTATCAATGTCCGGCCGAAGCCAAGATAAATTCGTAATCCGATATTTAAATCGCCCTTCTTCGAGTTGCCAATTTCAATCGACAATCAATAATCACGGGGAAAACAACAAGAAAGATCGGCGATTATCCAGAATAGCCTCATTGGGAAGGTTTAGTTCTCTTATCTACATTTTCTTCTGCCAAAAAATGTGCCTTTGATTTCCCGTTTTACTGCCTCGGTGCTTTTGAAAAAATGAATTAGCGCATCTCAAAAAAGAAAAGGCTTTTTTGGAAAACTATCGATCAAGGCTTTCAGTTCAAGGAGTGACCATTTCAAGACAAAAAGAGCGCTTTACGCACAATTGTCAAAACAAAAACCACTTTATCAAGAAAGTTAGTTCTTCTTTTTTACAACCTCGGTATAAACAACGCCGGTCTTTGAAGCGGTAAGCCGCAATGAAAAAGGGGCATTCGATCGTTGTCTATCGCAACGACTTTTTTCAACGATTAAATTAAATTTTTCTTTTTCCGACATGGTGGTTCTCCTTTATTACTATAACACGCCCGTCAAGAATCGCTTGTCTTCTTTTCTCTGTTGATAAAATCGGCAACCATCAAACAGAGGTTTGGATAGGAATCGAAGCCTTCTACTGTCAAAACAAGATAATAAGTGTTGTCCAAATATTCCAATATCAATCCAGATATCTGAGCATAAGTGGTGTCCCTATCAATGGTGTTGTTAAAATAGTCAATCGCTATAATCTCCAGGTAATCAAGAATCTCAGCTCTTAAGGCATAAAAACAATTCATGATTGAATTTTTTAGAATGACGTTAACCGTGCCTTTCTCCTGGTACTCTTTTAAAGCACTCATTTCATCAGGAGAAAACTCTTAAAAAAACTGGTCACGACGATGCGACAAAACGCGAAATACAATGTCACGATACTCAGAAAAATTTTTATAAATGCTATCGTAGAAAAATCTAGCTTTTTCCGGATCTTCAAAACCTAATTCTCTCGTGGGACTATAATCTTCGGACTTTCCTGCTTTAGAAAAACCAAAATCATTGGCGCTCTCTAAAACATCGTCAATAGCAGACATTTGCTTGTCAAGATTCTGAGTAAGGAATTCCATTCGATCGTTTGTAAATTTAATTGAAGAAGAAAGTTTTTCAGCTTTTTCTTTAAAAAAGCTTTGAATCCATTGGCCCAAAGTCACAACGGCAACTATACCCGCCAAAGCGGTTGTGGCGATAGCACATAAAATGTTGGTTTTGTTTTGAAAAGCTTCAGAAAGCGACATCGTCTTATCTGGATTTATCAAAAGAAAAATCAAAACACCGCAAAGGACTACTGCACAAAGAAAAAGAACAATATCAAAAACGAAGAAAACCCAAAACCAAACGCTTTTGCGCTTCTCTCTTTTTTGGTGTTTATAATAATCTTCACTGCTATCTAGCACGTTATAATTTTATTTACATTTACTATTTTTGTCAATAAACATCGGAAAAACATTTTGCTTCAGTACTTGCCATAGTTAAATCCGTTCAGGAGTGGCGTTACGGATTTCAGTCTGAAAAAACTAAATTCGCCCAGTCCACCCTTTTTTGTTTCCGTGGACAGGAGTTCACCGACGGGTAAGAAGGGGAACAAACACCCCGCCATCGGGGGCTGCCGGGACGATGTAAAAGAACCCGCGCAGTCTATCCCTGAGAAGACCAAGAATCTACCTGCGGGGCAGTTTCAACAGCCAAAAGGACTGTGCCCCTAAGGTGGCCCTACGCCTCCAACACCACTAGGGCAAGCAAAGGTGCATGTTCCGTGCCCCTACGAACACTCTGTCAAGGGGGTCCATCCCGGCTGCGAAAGGATGCCCTCGGAACCGAAAGACGACATCAACACGGCGCCAAGGATATGGCCAAAAGGTTTTGTTTTCCCACAGGAGGCAGCGATCCCCATCTCACAAAAAAGACGCGCCGAAGCGCGTCTAACGAATCCGAGTAGGATATTATCGCTTCGACATCACTTTTTGCCGAACCCATATAAACCGGACTAAGGTTTGCTCAAATCTTACTTTCCTCTACGAATCGTTCCAATTGTTTTGTCTGAACGGGAATCGCGGCCCGTTTTATTTCGGATAGTCCCATTTGGTAGATTGTTTTTCTTTTCGAAGGTTCCAACTCGGCAATCACTTCGCACTTTTCGCATTATCGTTCGTCTCCTTTCTTTTATGAAGAATTGGAGCCAAAACCACAGGGTTTAAGCCATCATAAGCTGTTATGGAAGCTATTAAGGCAGAAGCAAGCCGTGGGGCTCCAGAATCACCGACAAGGTTGTCTTGATATTTTGAAACCCAGCGGCCAAATCCTTTTGGATCATCCTTGTAAAAATCAAGTGAGGCTTGGTCGAAAGTACCTGACACTTCAAAAGCGACAAGAAGGGAAAAAATGGCGCTCGGATCAAGGCGAACTTCCCGCGAATAAAGAATCGAAAATCCTTCTTTCGATGCCGCCTTAACTTCGACCGTGTCAAAGGAAACGACATTAAAATTTCCGTCAACTTGAGGTAAGGCCTTGAATTGAACGGCCGCTAAACGAATGTGAATATTTTCGGCCGTAATTTTCTTCGTTTCATCTTTTTCCATAAACTGTTATCTCCTCCTTAAGCAATGGCATAACTCGCTTTCGCCTCATCGCAGGAACGATTGGTCAACGATCCAGAATGAGACTCTGATTTTATCAACACTTTTTCTCCTTTTTCCTCGGAGATTTTGACACAACCTTTAATCGCATAAGTAGTAATAACGTGAAGTAGGGAATCGAAATTTGCCCAGCCCTCTTGACGAGATTGGTAAAGATATTTTGCCAAAGCGTCATTTACGACTGAGTTAACACTCATTCCTTCTTTTTCTGCCCGTCTGATCAAAGCAGCATGAAGAGACTTCGTCATCCTCAAAGTAACACGGCCGCTTGGTTCTTCACTCGGCTGTTTGACGCTTGGGGGAACGATGACTTCGCCTTCATCCGAAAGAAACTCGAGATAAACCGCAAGATTTCCATAGGCCTCTTTCATCGCCTCTTCGGCAGAAACACCGGAACCTATAATATCAGGATAGTCTTTGAAAGTGGCGACAAATTCTCGATCCCCAGCTTCAAAAGAAACCAAAGAGAGATCGAAGGGATAACGCTCAGCTTCTTTTTCAAAATTCATAATTTTTTCCTTTTCCTTTTTTTAATCTTCATTTTCTCGGAGTACATCTTTTATTTGCTTGATGTAGCATCGCTTCACCGGGCTGGCCATGGGGATAACGAACTGTCTTTTGCTTCCATCTTTCATCAGATAACTATAGATGTAATGGTCTCCAGTGATGCGCTTTAGAGTAAAACCCTCCCTTTCAAGAAAAGACATGAGTTCCTTCTTTTTGATGTCTGAAGGGATGGTGTCACGCATGATTTTCTTTTTTAATTCATCGCTTTTTCCCATGCTGTTATGACACTACCCGCAGTGTCATCATTATTATAGCGACTGTTGCTTTTTGTGCAACAACGAATAAAAAACATCGCACAGGCCTAGCAATATTGCTGAATTAACCATTTTTACTTAGCCCAAATGGTGCAAATAAAAGATGAAAAAACTCTATCACTATTCATGCCAACGCTTATAGATAAGGGCTGGCGGGATCAGGATCCGCAAAAACGTAATCGACCAAAATCATCGATGGATCTCGAATTGGGAAGCACCTTTCTACTATCATTGGTGAATTTGTCAACAAAGTTTGCGGCTAGGGCAAAATCCATGTGCAAAGCGGAAAAGAATGGCGATTCTATATAAATCCGGATTGCCAGAGGAAAAATTCAGAAAACACATATGCGAAAAACGAAAACGTTAGTTTGATGGCCCTGACCAAATCTTTTACAGCTGAGAAATCTTCAATTAACGGGCGTTTGCCCCCTGTAACTCTTTTCTCGCTAGCCTGTTGATGTGGCCAAGCCTTCAACGGGATTTTGCCTCATCGCGCGGAGAAGAAAAATTCCGAAAAGGAAAATGGGTAAAAAACCAATTACTTGAATTTGGAAACTCAGATCATCTTGCCAAAACAACATCATTTATTAAGAATTTCCTGAATTTTTGCCTTATCAGGTTTGGGAATTTGTACAATCTCCAATACCGGAGCATAGCCCAAACGCTGAAGTTCGGAATACCAACTTGTATAGGCGAGCCAAAGGGCAAGAGATTGCGATTCTCCGATATCGAAAACATTTGTGTTAGTGCAATAATACAAGACTTTGATTTTTGTGATATTCTGCGCTTGGAACGAAGGGCCTGAAGCGGCCGAGTATTCTTTGGCTGGGTTTTTATGAATAAACTTGGCTGATAGTAAAGCCTGATTAAAGGCCTCAAGAAGGCTAGATGGTTCGCCGATTTTTACGTGAATAAGCATTGCATTTGTAGAATCGTATAAATCGCAAACTTCGAATTTCCTGCCCCCTTCTTCAACGAGTTTTCGGTCAAACAAACCAACCTTTTGATCCGATAGGGCATAACAATAATTCAAGCGTGCTTCGGCGTAGCCTGGTTCTTTTCCCTTTTCGGGAGCTTTAAATTGAAAAGCGCTAAGGAACTCATCGTTGTCCTTGCATTTTTTAAGTACATCATAGTAATCATACACAAACGAAGACTTACAAACCTTCTGATCTTTCAAACATGAACCGACCTGTTCTTTCAATTCTTCAGCAAAGTTTTTATTGTATTCGCACCAAAAGCCCTCGTATAAAAGAAGCTCCTTGCCGTTGAATACCATTTCAGCATCGAGAAAATCTTTCAACCCGCCAATGACACAATCATTGTCATCATGGTGGATAACGACACGAACGTCGTCCAGATTTTTAAATTTCTGATTAGAAGAAATGAAATTGAAAATTTCTTTCTTGCTTAAATCCCGGATATCGCAGTCCGTTGTGGTTGTTTTAAAGGAGTCCGATAACCGAAGTTCATAGTTTCGATTCGCTGGGATTTTGCTGATTTCTGCAGCATAACTGAGAGAAGAAAAGATTGCCATTAAAGTATCGTCTTTCTCTTTTATCATTTCAAAGAGAGCGCTGTCGTAAGGTTCGGATTCTTTTTTTGTAAGTCTCGTCAACACTGGAATGGAATATAAGTTGTCTTTTACCGTATCTAGAATTGACTGAAAATCAACGACAACCTGTCGAAATATATCTAGGTCAGTTCCTTTTGAAGACCGGAGCGTGAAATCAACGGAATTGTAGGACACCTGTAGATCAGGTTTGATGATCAAGGCAAGGGAATCAAAGGTGTTTTTCACTTCAACATCATCGCTCGGACAATGCAGTTCGCCTTTAATCGAAGCGACAATCTCGCCGTATTTTGGCAAATAAAAGGAGGGGCCATAATATTCCTGAATCGTTTTATTCGCCGTCACCCCAAGGTGTTTAGATTCAACGCCAACGATGGAATCGTGATCGAAGACCCTTTCGGCAAGGTTGATTCCGAAATTTCGATCGAGATGTTTTGCCACAAGGGAGGCTGGCGCCGCCCCAAATAGGAACCCATAGTAATGACCATTGACCTTAATGGCCAATATCGCATGAAAGCTAGTGTTTAATGGATTAGCAATACCGTTGTCAATCGTCGTTCGGTGTTCGGAGGGGATGAATTTTTCTAATAAATGGATCCATGGAGGCAAATTTTCGGTTTTATAAGAAAAAACCCAAAGCCAATAAGTGTCTCCTTTTTCTCCGCTCCAAGTTTGGGGTTTATCGCTATCGCCGTGAAACTTTGTGGCATGATATTGCTTTCTTTTAAAAACAAGTTCTTTTGAGATGAAATTAGCAAAGTCTTTGTCTTCTTTAAAGGAATCGTCAAATTTTACCAGTGTCACTGGCACAAATACGTCTTTGGACATGCAACTATTATCTCACGCGTCAACAGTTTACGACAATGATTTGTTCTTTCTATAAAAAGCATTTTCTAGAGAAAACCAAAATTCAAAAAACTTTTCAAAACGTCCTCATAAAGGAAACGTGATGTATTGGCCAAAAGGATAAAAGATTACCACAACAAAAACAGTTTCGAACCTTATTGCCATGACTAGCCGCTTCTCCTTTTTCATCAATTTTTGTGACCTTTTTCAATCAAGATTGTTTCCTCCGGCCAAACCAAAAAATCGCAGTGCTCCTGCCAATCGTTAAGAAATTTCTTATCTTTTGAACCCTCTTTGGTCTCTTACTAAATTCATTGTAAACTAAAACGCATTCCTTTAATGTCAAACCCATACACGAAAAACGTTATCAAGTCTCAAAATCGATGGTTATCTACGCTAGCAAAGCCCTTAAAGGGATTTTCGAGCGCTATTCACTCCCAATTTTTTTAACCAAATATAACCGATTTGAATTGTTTGGATCGAAACGGAAAGGGAGTTGAATCGGCGTTCCCGATTCTTCCTCTACTTGTTCAGAGCCGAATAAAGATGCGAAGGACGAGTTTGGGTATTTTTTTATGATCTTTTTGGAAGATTCAAAGGTGTCAGATTCCAAAGTTGAAATTCTATCCTGAACGTGAGTTACTTTGCCTTTCCCAACTACTATCTCCAGTTTTCCATAGTTCGTGCCTTTGGAATCAACGATATCTTCATCAGAAAGATAATAAACGAGGAAAATATCGCCTTCACTTGTCTCATGGCTGCCAACATTAATCACCACCGTTCTGTCGTCGATGGTCTTTACCACTTCACCTTGCACTCTTTCGGCCATTTTACTTTCCTCCTTTATTGAACTCTGCCCACGAGATAGTTGGTTTGACAAGAAGAGACCGTAAGGCGGTTTTATCTCTTGTCGAAATTTTCTTAATGAAGTCTGCTTTGGCCTCGGAAAGCGGTTCAGATAAAACCAAGCGGAAATAGACAATATCACTCTCAGACCGATTGGTTACGTAAGCGGTGCAAAGAAAATTCTCTGTATCATCATTTGTGGTCTCATAAATGGAAGCCATTGAATTTGTGTTATAAAGTCTGGAGGGATCCTTGCAAAGCAAAGTGAGATTGTCATCAGCAACCGTTACTGTGACAACGTCAGACAAAATGTAGTTTGTTGTTTTTTTAACTTCGTCAAGTTTTAGGAAAAGAACATAAATAACAGAACCGAGAACAAACGCCAAAACAGAAACGACAAGGGCAAGAACCCATAACTTAACATCGGCATTGGGGGAAAATATCCAAAAAAACAAAGATGTTATCAAAATCAGGAGTTGACTAAGAATTGGAAGAGCGTAACGACAAAAATTTCTCATTTTTTATATTTTATATAGGAGCATTTAAAAATTCAATAAATCAGTGGCTCGTTTGCGGCCTTCGCATGAACTGACAAAACTAAACGCAGTCCTATCCAGCGAGACCGCATTTAGCACGACAAAACCCCCTTGGGATCATGATTTTCCCGTCCTACCAAGAAAGAGATTTACAAGAACAAGGAGGCATATTTCTATTATAGGGAAAAACAAGGGCGGTACTTCGTTCTTTCGTCAGAGGGTAACGCCCCCAAGGATATTTACCCCCTGGCGAGCGGATTTCCTTCTTTTCTTATCCCCTAACCCCTATCCGCGAGCCAGGGGGTATCTTTCTTTGGGAAGGGAGGACGGAGGTCCGTCTTTATGCGGAATAGAACCAGCGAACCTCTTATCCCATGGTATCTCTTTTCTTGCCAGCCTAATGATGGCTCTTGGAGGATCGAGTCCTTCAGTCAGAGTGTTCCTCCTTCATCGCGCCATGGGTGCGAAGTTCAAAAGGCATGGTGGATTGGCCTATCCCGCTTTAGGGTATGAGGCCACCGCCCTTCTTTTTTTGCCCTCTACTTCCAGAACGTGGAATCCGCTTGTACCACCCCAGCCTATATCGAGGTGGCCCCCCTAGTAAAGAGGCCTCTTCTCTTCTTCAAGGATGGAAGGCCAAAGCCCATGCTGTTTTCCTTTCGGCGAGCAGGGCCCCTCTACCCCCGTTAATTCCTTCCAGCCCCCAGCCCGCGAGCCACGGGGTGTTTTTCGGTAGAAGCCAAACGGTTTCAAAAGATCCTAAGCGATTCTTACCCGCCATCCGTAAGGATCATCAAGCTGGCCTTCTTGAATGCCAGTTAACGTGTCAAAGAGCCATCGGGATATCGGACCGGTCTTGCCATCACCTATAACGATCCTTTCGCCTTTGTAACCATAGGACCCGATTGGGGAGATGACCGCGGCGGTCCCTGTGCCGAAGGATTCAAGCAACTCGCCTTTCTTGAGCCTAGAAATCATCTCGTCCACCGCCAAGGGGCGAACGTTGACCTTATAGCCCTTATCTTTCAGAAGGGTGGTGCAGGAATCTCTTGTGATGCCCGGGAGCACAGACCCGGCGCAGGGCGAGGTCACGATCTCGTCCTTGAAGGCGAAGAAAACGTTCATCGTGCCCACTTCTTCGATAAATCTCCGCTGGACCCCATCGAGCCACAGCACCTGGTCGTAGCCTTCCTTCTTGGCCTCACTCTGCGCCAAAATGCTCCCGGCGTAGTTGCCCCCGCATTTGATCCCGCCCGTACCGCCCAAAACGGCCCGGACGTAATTCTTCTCGATCTTGATCGAAACCGGAGAAAGTCCTTTTTCGTCATAGTTCCCCACCGGAGAGAGAATAATCACAAAGGAGTACTTCGAAGAGGGATGCACTCCCACCGCCGTTTCCGTGGCATAACAAAAGGGATGGCTATAAAGTGAAGAGAACTTCCCCGTTAGGATTCCATCCCGATCATGCCCGTTTGTTCATGGGCATATCAGAAGTGTTTGGCCATTCCTCTTCAATAGAAGCGGGCTCTTTTCTTGTTTTCTCTTCTCGGCGAGCAGGGCCCATCTAAACTCCTGGCGCCTCTCACCTACCCCCAGCCCGCGAGCCAACCCCCCTTATTCTTGAAAAGAGAGAAAGATCTGATCAATTTTGGTGGAACTGGCAAGCCCCTTAAAAGCGGTAGTGTCGTTTCTCTATCCCAAGGAAACACCTAAGATGTTATTATATTAGCCAATGATTACCGCTCAGGGCATAACGTATCAAATCGAAGAAGGGAAAACCACCGCTTGCGAGGATTTCTCTTTCCAAGGTGGAATTACCTATCTTCCCTACGCCAAGAAAGACATCTTCTCTCTCTTGTCTTTAGCGAGCGTTCCCTTTACGTCAGGCTCTTTATCTGTTGACGGCGTCCAATTGTCCCCGGCTGGCTTTGTCGGAGGGACTGCGAAGGGGATTAAACTCGATGTTGCTGGCATGGGTTCCCTATTCCTAGTCTCGTTCTACAACGGAGCAAAAGAAGAGGCAAATATCGCCTTTCAGAAATTAGTGCACGAACTAAAAGCGCTCAAGTTCCATTCCAAGACGGAAGAAAGCAAAAAGGATAGAGTCAAGATTCTGATGACCGTTCTATCCCTGAATCCAATCTCCTATATCCTCATTGACCTCAACGATCCTTTAGTTCAAAAAAATCGAGTTTTATGGGAATTGGCATTTCTCGATTACAAAGGGCGTGTCTTCTTTCTCTCTGAAGACCTTGAAAAAGCCGCTAGAACTCCTACTAGCGAGAAACTTTGGAGTAAATCACAACTTTTTCTTCCATATCGAATCCCACTATTCTTTACGTCCTTTTCAACAGTCTTCTTAGCCTGTTATGCCCAATCCTTAGAAATCAACGCTTTCTTAAGGCGGGGATTGGTTTTAGCGGCTGCGGCTCTGTTCATGATTGCCAATATCATGATTGGCATTTTTTTCTCGAAGAAAACACTAACCAAAGAAACGACAAAAGAAACTTTAGTTTCGCTCGAGCTTATTAGCGCCATCTCTAACGTCATCGGCATCGCTGGGGCTCTTTTGGCTGTCTGGCTTTTTTCATCGAAGACGACTCTTTTCACAGACAGTATTTTTTCGGGATCAGGGTTGGCAGTGATGACTCTGATTAGTTTTTTCCTGCTATTTATCCATTTTTTTGTTGGCCACATTGTCCTCGCTTCCCTCTTTTCGAAGGATTAGAAACACCTCTTCTTTCGAAAACGTTGCGACGTCATTAACGAGCAAGCAAGCAAAAAGAGGAAACCTGTTTTCCATTCCAAACGCCGAATACTCCTCATTTCGATTAACAAATCGTAACATCTTTCTTAACCGTCGGGTTCCGTCTTCTTCTGTCGGACATTATCAAGCCAATTCATCAGCCATCATTTGTGAAGAATTCAACTCCACAGTCCAGGAAAGAAAACCAAAGTCAAAAACGACCACAAGAATACAGCAGATCATTCAAACATATTTTAGTTTTCAAACAGAACAAGAAATAGGATAATCAATTTATGGAACACCGAAAATCAAATATAGAGCTTTTCCGGATTATTTTAATGTTTTTCATCGTTTTATATCATTATTTCAATCATGGGTTGAGCCTGAGTTCAGCCCAGTTTTCATCTAATACATCGGTTCTTTACTTGCTTACTTTTTTTGGCCCGTTGTCTGTTCTCGCTTTTTTCATGATTAGTGGCTATTTCCAATCCACGAAATCTTTTAATTTAAGCAGTTTTATTAAACTGATATTTGAGACGTGTTTTTATGTTATTTTGCTTTATTCCGTTTATTTAATCTATTCAAAAAACCCCTTCAGTTTTAAGGAACTTGGCTACAATTTATTGAACTATTGGTTTCCACTTGTGTATTTATCTGTCTACTTATTTTCTCCCGCCTTGAATGCAATCATCAAATCGGCCTCCAAAAAAGAGGCAGCTTTTTTCTTTTCCGTTATGCTGGTTTTCTGCCTCTTGTCTCTTTTGTTTCCTACAAACACAATCTCCGCGATTATTTACGCTTGTTTTGGCTATTTAGTAGGAGGATTCTTGGCAAAATTTGATGTAAAAATAAATGGAAAGATCCGTCTAGTGGGCATTTTATCGTTAGCTTTCTCGATAGTGAGCACATATGCTGGACTTTTCTATTCGGTTAGTTCTGGGAAAGAATTTTCCTCTTATTTGATTCTCTTTTTATATAAATCACCATTCGCACTTTTAATTAACACTTGGATTTTTCTTGAGTTCCAGAATATGAGAATTCGGAGTACTCTTTGGATTAATTTCCCTGCTCAAGCCGTTTTTGGAGTCTATTTTTTGCACGACAGCCTATCATGCTATGATTTTCTTTGGCAAAAATGCCTGATGGTCAACGACCATTACGCCATGGGTGTGTCAATTACAATCGGCCATTCAATCGTTTCGGCGCTTCTGATTTTAAGTCTTGGGATATTGCTGGACTTGTTAAGAAAATACTGCCTTGAAAGGCCTCTCTTTCGGCTTCTCGATCGACCAATCTCTTTTTTTCAAAAGAAACTTGATGAGCTACCAACTGGCCATTAATTAGATTGCGTTTGCTCTGGCTGGTCGGAGTTAACCGGCCGAGTCCATAAAGGGTTTTTCGTTGAAGAGAGCAACCGGAAACCTAAAGAACCGAAAAGATATAAAAACAATTAAACTAATTTAAGACGAGAAGGAGACCCCTGACACCATTTTTCAGGTTTTGGCACGCTCTAAAACTAATTTTAATTTCAGCCTATTTTTAACCAACTATCTCCTAGTTAACTTTGTTAAGAACTCCGGGGACGAGCAAAAATGCCCATCTAACTGAGTATTTCAAAAAGGCGGAACAAATATACAAGAGTCCCAAGCCTAACGTAAAAATTAAGAAATGGCAATACGACGTACAAAAACAGCAAAAGAAGGTATTTTCTCGTTTTGATAGGCAACCCCCAAGAACAAAAAAGAAAGAGGTGCAATGTCTGCGGTTAGCCACGGAAGCGCAGCCAAGCAAAAAAGTGTAACGAGCAAACATACAAAAAAACTGCTTCGCAAAAAGCAAAGTAAAGACGCGCGTTTCCGATTAGCGTTGAGATAAGCCACAGCAATTGCAAAAACGATGACTGCACCGAAAAGCCCCCAAGAAAGCAGCAGTTCAATATAAACGCAATGGCAGGCTACGTTGGTTGAGCCGCCGAAATCAAAATGATAAAAAAGAGCATAATTAGTGCTTCTGCCGAATAAAAGCGATAAGGGGCTATCGAAAAGGCCTTTAATGAACATTGCATCAAGCGTAAGCCGGCCAGTTGTTAAATCGGTTCCTTGAAAACGCAATAATATTTTTTCAATAACATTCGACAAAAGACCGGTAAAATATGCCACCGTTAATGAAATCAAAACTAGAAAGGATGCAACTAAGATGGTTTTTGACTCGGACAATAAACGACGAAAATTAAGCAAAAGATAGATCATAAAACCCAATAAAACACAAAAAAAGAACATTTTTGAATAGGAAAGAGTGCCGATGGTCAAAAGGACGAGTTCTACAAATACAGCTTTGAAGGTTCCGCTTCGAAAAAAGCAATTGTACGAAAAAATTAAAATTAAACAAAAATAAGCAAAATAATTTGGGTCACGCAACATGCCCCAATATCTTTGATGAATACTAATATTTCCTTTACTCAAATAAAGAATTTCTAAAAAGCCGAAACAAAAACTCAAAAATAAGCCTATAAAAAGCGAAGCATAAAGCCATCTGCCATTAACCGGTTTTTCTCGACAAGCAAACGTTAAAAAAAGTGAATAAGCAAAAAAATTGCTAGTAGATGACAAGACAGAAGAAATAGGATAACCATTTATCAAAATTAAAATAACATCATAAATAAGAATAAGACCAGGCAGAATCAATAGGGGGTTCAAGAAGTCCTTTTTTAAAAAAAGATACTTCAATGAAACAATCGCAATAATAAAGTTGATAGTATATGTAAAGCCGAAACCATCGAATAACGCTTCACATGGCAAAAAAATGAACATTAAATAGAAGGAGTCTTCCAACGGAAGCGCTAATGCTAAAAAAAGGAACAGTCCGGACAAAATGAGTGGATATTTGTTATGAACAAACAGTCTAGAGCAAAAAGCCGCAATGAGTGCCAAACATAAAAAGACAATCAAAATGTAGAAATGTTTGGATGCCGTTGTTGTCTTAAAGTATTTCCTTAATTTTTCCATGCAACTATTATCGTATTTATTTTTCTTCAAGTGAACATGAAAATAGCCGCCCTTTTGCCTTTTCTCGAATTGAGGCAATTAGATGACCACCTCGCCACGCTCTTCGAACTTTTCGCCGATTACCATCAATCCTGAGACGACCAGGAGGAGCTTTTGTGCGTGGCCAACAATCCCGGCGCTTAGCAAGTTGGCCAAGGGATTTTTAACCACGCTTCCCTTTCCGATTCCTTTTCTCCCGATTGGTGGATCTTCGCATCGAGGCTGGCGAATGTTGGCGAGCCTTCCCGATAAGACAATCTGCGCGCCTTCCTCTGCGCATCATATCCCGCAGGGCTCCGAAGCGTCAAACAGCCAACCGGTGCGAAGGGCAAAGGCACGGTCTGACCATAGGGTCAAGTTCAAAACATAAGCATATTTTGCGGTTGCAACCATATGCATAAATTGAGCCTTCCCGATAATGGTTCCAAGCTGGAAATCGCCGCTATTCTATCAGTAACGTTACCGAAATCGGTATAAATAAATAGGTTTCCGTGATGATTTCAAACACAAATGCCATTTTTTTACATTCGAAAAGGGTCGTTGCGCGCTTTTCTTTGTATTTTATACCCCTTTCAAGGGAGCGTTTGTCAGTCGTTTTGTTTTTAAAAAAATCTTGATTTTTGTTCAGGCGTGATAAATGGGCCAGAAAACGAAAGAATCAACCATTTGACAAAATGTTGCAACGGGAAAACCAAAAAAATTACAAAAATCTAAGAAAGAAAGTTAACCAAAAAGCAACAGCGAACTCATAGCCGAGAAAAAGCGCTTGAGCAAATTCCGCATCAAGGCGAAATGATTTTTGCGTTAAGAGAAAACCAATAACAGAACCAAAGAAACTAAGTCCATTCTTTAGTTTTTGGAAAACCAAAATTAAAGACTAGTCACCCCCGGCATCTGGCTCTTCCTATTGACTTGATGACCGCCAAGGCGCATTCTAGCAATAAATGTTTCCAATGAAGGACGCGAATAAAAAACCCAAAATAGACTACATTGCCATCCTTTTTAATTTATGAACGAAAAAAAGAAAGCTGCTAAAGATGTTTTGAAGGTGTTGCTCAATAATATGATTTCTCTCTTCAGCGGCATCATGATCGGTTTCGTTATCCCAAAGATCATGGGCTATGATGACTATGGTTATTATAAAACCTTCTCTTTGTATTATTGCTATTCAAGCTTGTTGAGCTTCGGAATTGTCGACGGGGTTTATTTGAAATACGGGGGAACAAGGTTTTCAGATATCGACCCATTGAAAATAAAAGCTGTTGTTCTTTTTGTAATTATCTCACAAGCCGTTCTTGCTGGCATCGGCGTTCTAACTAGTTCTTTATTCGTGCAACAGACCACATATGGGCTGGTCTTTATTTTTGTTTTTTTATACGGATTTTTATTAAATGTCAAACTCCTAATCTCGAGCCTGTTTCAGGCAACCAAAGAATTTTCTTTTCCTGCCATCGTTGATTCAGCAAACAACATACTAAACATCATTTGTATTGGGTTTTTATATATTTTGTATAAAAACATTCCCAATTGTCATATTTATTTTTGGTATTATTGTCTAATCGAAATCAGCGTTTTGGGAATCGACACCCTTTGTTTCTTGCTCGCTTTGAAGAAACGAGGTGTTTGGATAAAGGGGAAACAGGCAACTAAGGATACCCATGACGATATCAAGACATACATCAGTCTGGGTTTCCCTTTGATGATTGCCAACTTAACAAGCGGCTTAATTATGACAGTCGACAAACAAGTGGTTTCCATCTTTTATCCAGTCGAAAATTCAAACATTTTCTCAATCTTTTCGTTTGCATACTCGATTCTTGCCCTAGTCACCACCGCAACAAATGCAATTTCGACAGTCCTGTTCCCGTATATGACCGGAAAAGACATCAATAAGCTAAATTCCCTTTTTCCAAAAGCAAATACGTTAATCTTAGTTTTCGTTTCCTTTGCTTGCCTCATTTATTTTTTCTTGCAATGGTTTGTCGGCGTCTTCCTGCCAAAGTATAACGATTCGTTAGTGTATTTAAGAACCATTCTCCCTGGTTTGGTGATTAGCTGCAGTATCACTGTCTTGATGCACAATTATTACAAAACTTATAAAATTGAGAAAATCTATTTTTATCAGAGCCTTGCAATTTTGGTCCTAGCAATTGCGACCGATCTAATAACCTATTATTTTTATATGGTTCCAATGGATCCATATAATCCTGTGTGGCTCACAGTGGCTTCGGATGTTACATTGTTTATTTGGTATATTATTTGTGAAGGATATCTCGTTAAACACTATAAAATCCAACATTGGAAAAATGACGTTTTTTCAGTTTGTTCCTGTTCCTTATTTTTGGTTATAGCGTTTTTCTTTAATGGTTGGATTGGTTTCGCATTATATTTTTTCTCGCTCAGCGTTTTATCAGTGCTATTCTTTTCCCCAGAACTAAAGATTGGAATCCAACAAGTCAAGAAAGCGGTCGAGAATAAAAAACGGTCAAAAAACGAAAATTTAAAACAAGGACTAAGCGAAAACGATAATGAAAAAATGAACAGCAAAGATAAAATGGGGCGATAATTAAGTATGGAAAAATATACCATTTTGATGTCGGTTTACGCTAAAGAAAACGCCGATTTTTTTAAGCAAGCCGTCAGTTCGATGCTGAACCAAACGTTGGAGCCAGATCAGTTCATCATCGTGTGCGATGGCCCCCTAACAGACTCATTAAATGCGGCTATCGAGGGGTTCGTCCAAAAAAGACCACAGTTATTCACAATCGTAAGAAAAGAAATCAATAGCGGCTTAGCGAATTCCTTAAATGTCGGTCTGTCTTCATCCAGAAACGAATTCATAGCCCGGATGGATAGTGATGATATTTCGGCCCCCTCGAGATGCGAAAAAGAAATCAGAAAATTATCCGATGGATTCGATCTCGTCGGATCTTGGATCACCGAATTTGAAACGGATCCCGACAACGTTTATGATGTTCGAAAGGTCCCTGAAAATCAAAAAGAAATCCTTCAATTTTGTAAAAAAAGAACCCCCTTCAATCATCCATCCGTTGCTTATAGAAAATCGATTGTCCAAAAAGTTGGCGGATATCCAGAAAACTGGAAAACATTGGAAGACTATTATCTTTTTTATCACTTACTAAAAAATGGAGCGAAAGTATACAACATTCAAGAACCACTTGTAAACATGCGTAGTGGAAGTCAGCAATTAGCTCGCCGAGGAAAAATATTAAAAAAATATTCTCATATCCTCCGCAAAGAAATGTTCAATGACCATTTTATTTCTTTTTTGAATTACACTTTTATCACGGCTGCAATTGATGTCGGGTATTCGCTCCCCGTTACGTTAAAACGAATATTATATAAATTTTTATTGCGAAAAAAAGAAGAAGGTAGAAGGTAAAAGAAATGAAACAGACCTCCGGAAAATTACTTTTCTCTATTGCCGTTCATGAAAAGCCAGAAACAATAGTTGATCAGATAGAAAACATTCTCACTTTTAACCCTAACTCTTTGATTGTTCTTCATATTTCAAAGCAATTTTCAGATAAATCCAAGTATCTCGCCCCTGACGCTTTCTATTCTTATTTAAATAACAATCCAAACGTTTACATTAATGATCAGCGACTTTCCACTTCCAAATACAGCCCCGGCCAAACCCATTGTTCCAACTTTCTTTATGCATCAAAAAAAATAAAATTAGCCTTTGATTATTTTGTTCTTCTTAATAGTAACGACCTTTTCATTAAACCGGGATTTGCCAACCAGATAGGTTCAGCCGATTATGGAATTGAAGCAAGGAAATACACAAAACACTGGGCACATTATAAAGCAGCAACAATGGACGATTTTACAAAGACGGTGATCAAAAACAACTCTCTTGATAATCTTTGTTTATCCTATCTTGAAGGAACGTTTTTTGCTCGCCATCTTTTTTCGAAAATTTGCGATGCATTGGTTTCCGCAGGAATTTTTACAAGCAAGATGAACTATCCTCAAGATGAATTAACCATACCATCTCTTGCCAAAAAAATTGGAGGGAAAGAAGATAATTTCCGAGCAATAAAAAATGGAAATCTGGATTTGTTCGTCAACCTTAAAACAATAAAGCAGGCCCTTAAGGACCCTTTGAAATTTGGTGTCAAAAGAATCGACAGAGATTTCGACGATCCTTATCGGATTTATATAAGAGAGCGAATATCAAAAACGACTGGAAAAATTAGCCAAATCATTGCCTTACAGGATTCTGACAAACAACTGAAGGGATTGTATTTTTATAATTTTAGAGAAACCTTAAAACAAGTGACTCTTTTCTGTGTAAAAAGAATCATTTGGGCTTTTGCTGGGAAAAAAAGATATAAGAAAATAAAGGAAAAATATCTTTCCAAAAAAACAAAAAAGAGTTAGCTTTTCAAACAATCGTTACAAAAAATGGGCGTCATGTTGGTGCCGTCTCTAAGCGGATTTAACTATGGCGAGCGATATAAAGGAGCCTTTCACGTTTGAATCATTTACGTTTTAAGGCGCTTAGGATAAAATAAGAATTATGAAAATTTTAATTACCGGGGCGGCAGGTTTTATTGGCTCGCAATTGGCTCATCGTCTTTGGTCTATGGGTGAACAGTTGATTCTTATAGACAATTTTTCCTATGGAAGTTTTGACAATCTGATTTTCCCTGATCACGACTTTTCTAAAGAAGTTTTAAAAATAGACGTGAGAAATAAAGAGGGGATTTCAAGTTTATTAAAAAATCATGATGTGGATATTATCTACCACATTGCGGGAATTGCGCCCCTCCCAGATTGCCAATCAAATCCTCAATTAGCTTTAGATGTTAACGTTGGCGGAACAATTAATATACTTGAAAATGCGCGTTTATTTGGTGTAAAAAAGATCATTTTTGCAAGCACAAACGCTATTTACGAGAATGATGTTAACTTCCCCACAAAAGAAGAGGGATTTGCGCTTCCTTCTTTGTTTTATCCTAATACAAAATACTGCGCAGAAAGATTTATTAATTCCTTTTGCTCAGTATACGGAATGAATGCAACGTGCATTAGATTCGCGAATGTTTACGGTCCCCACATCGACTGCCTAAGAAAGCAACCGCCTTTTGTTGGTTATATGATCAGAGAGCTATTTTTTAATCGATCTCCTATATTTCATTCGGATGGAAATCAACGACGAGATTACATTTATGTCGAGGATTTAATCGATTTGGCCATAAAGGTTCAAAATTCTAAGGGTTTCGATGTCGTTAACTGCTCTTCGAACAAGAACTATTCGGTGAACGAAATGTACTCAATGGCACAAGAAATAATGAATAAAAAAATCAAGGCAGTTTTTGCTCCAGATTCCCACTATTGGGAAAAATATCCAACGTTATTTGAAGAACCATTCCCAATAGAACCCAAGGTCTTAAACCATGAAATTAACAAATACTCTTTATGTGATAACTCTTATGCAAGGAAGAAATACAGCTGGTGCCCGAAAGTGGAAATGAAAGAAGGTCTGAAAAACGTGGTCGAATACGAAGTGAAGCTTTTGTCAAAATCAAATTGAAATCATTCAGAGACCAATTTATGAAGCCACATTTATTGATGCCAATGGGAGGAAGCGGGTCACGCTTTTCAAAGGAAGGTTTCGATTTACCAAAGCCTTTGATTCCTCTTTTTGGCGAACCATTTTTTTATTGGGCAACACGGTCGATTACAAAATTTATTCCTATTGCAGACGTAACTTTTGTCGTTTTGAAAGATCATATCAACCAGTTTTCTATTGACGACGAAATCAAAAGAAAATTTCCTGATGCGAAAATAGTAGTATTGGACCACGTGTTGAATGGCCCCCTCTTTACATGCTTAGAGGGAGTAAAAACCATCAATGACGATGCGCCGATTATTATAAATGACTGCGATCATCTCTTCAAATCCTCAGCTATGAATAATTACCTTTTGCAAAATGACAATGCGATTGATGATGGCGGAGGCCTGGTCGTCTTTAAATCGAATCTTCCACAATTTAGTTATGTTCGCTATAATTCACGACACGAAGTAGCCGGAACCATAGAAAAAAAGGTAACAAGCGAGGATGCCATTTGCGGAGCTTATTTTTTTGGAAACAAAACTGTTTTTATGGATGCGGCGACGCTCTACGAAAACGATTGTTCTTATAAAGAGTTTTTCTTGAGCGGGCTCTACAACGAGCTGATTAGAGAGGGCTTACCAATTCGAATTTTTCAAACAGACTTTCATGTTTCTTTTGGCACTCCTGAAGAACTGGAGAAAGCCAAAGAAGACAGATATCACGAGGAACTCTTATGAAAATAAGAGATTTGAGTGGCTATTCTGGATGCGAGATTTCCTTAATGCAAGACCGCGGAGTCGTTTTTGTCCGTAAGACTTCCGGTTCGCCTACTTACAACGATCGTTTGAGCAAGCAGTGCGAAAAGCAACGAAATTATAGTTCTAAATTTCTTAAGGCGCCTATTGTTTTGGACTCCGGATTAACCCCTTCGGGCAAGTTTTTCTTTGATATGCAATATATTAAAGGGGTAACTTTAGCCAAATATATAGAAACGATTGATTCTGCTAGTATACAAAATTTGGTCGATATAATCTCAGACAGCATAAACGCACAAAAGAATATTATCTTGAATCCAAAAATTAACACTCAAGAAATTTTTGAAAACAAAATCCTGTCTCTTTCCGAGGAAACAAAATCGTCAAATAACCAGCTTCTCAAAACGGCGTTACAAACATTATCGCAAAAAGATTGGTCTCATTTTGAGAACACTTTTTGCCACGGCGATATGACGTTAGAAAACATCATCGTTAGTAATGGGCAACTTTATTTAATAGATTTTCTAGATTCTTTTTATGATTCATGGTTATTGGATGTTGGCAAACTACTTCAGGATCTTCAATGTATGTGGTCATACCGGAGAAAAGGCGGCCCGAACCAAAATGCCAAAATCAGATTACTTATTTTTCGGAAACTTTTGCTCCAATCCTTGTGTTTTGATAAAACGATTTTCGTTGACTCCTATTACGCATTGCTGCTTAGCTTAACACGAATCTATCCTTACGCAAAAGATAAAGAAACTATGGATTTTTTAGACTCGAATGTGACTGCTGTGCTTAACCTGCTAAGCAAAGGAGGGGAAAACGAATGAGAACACTGATAATCCCTTGCGCTGGACGGAAAACAATAAATGGAGCCCCGCGCTGGCAGGCTATAATGCCAAATGGAAATATCGTTTTGTCAGAATGCATCAAAAACGTAAACTATCAATCTTTTGACAGGATTATCGTTACAATATTGGCGGATGATGAACGGGAATATGACGCCACAAAGTTGATTAAGAAGGCAACCGCTTCGTTTGGAAATGTTGAAATTCTGGTTCTAAAAGAGAAAACCGAAGGGCCGGCCCAAACTGTTTTTGAGTCAATTACCCAAAAAAACATTTCTGGCCAAATTGCGATAAAAGACATCGGAACAATAATAAGCGAAGGAGATAATCCTAATCCAAATTTTATTTTTGGCATTGACCTTTTAAAATACGAATCCGACCTTCAAAATGTCAGAAACAAAAGTTTTATTACGGTAAACGAGCAAAACGACGTAATGGACATAATCGAAAAAACTGTAAAATCAGGTATCATATCGCTCGGCTATTATGGCTTCGAGGATGCGAATGATTTCCAGTGGGCTTTTCGGTCAATCCGTAAAGAAGAAAAAAGTTTAAACGGAATATACATCAGCCACATCATCGATTACTTAATTGCAGTTAAACAGCGTGTATTTACTTACGTCGAGGCTCCTAAATACTTATCCATAGAAACCGATAAGGATTATTCAAAAATAGTGCGCGATCATTTTACGTATATTCTCGATTTAGCCCACCTCAACGAAGATAGTTTCCCGTTAATTCAACAAGCAATGGCAAAGGGCTGTTCGTTTATTTTTCTTTGCCCAAAACACCTTTTGTTCGAAAACGAAGCCAAAATAAAGAAATACGGTATTAATTCAGATAAAATTACTTGTTATTCCGGCAATATAGACCCGAAAATGATTGCTAGTTCAGAAGAATTAAAGGATTTATTTCTTTCTTTATGAAGTCACTAATAATCTTTGATTTGGATGGAACCCTTTTTGACACAAGAGAAGTCAATTTTTTGTCGTATAGTATCGCCTTAAAAAAATACGGTTTTTCTTTAAACCACGATTTCTTTTGTCAAAAATGCAATGGCCGAAAATATACTGATTTTCTTCCAGAGATAATCAAATCCAACGATTCCTTTCTGCTTGAAAAAATTCACCAAGAGAAAAAAGATTTATATTCTTCCTTCCTCGACAAAGCAATATGCAATCAATTTTTGTTTGATATTATCGAATCTTTAAAAAATAAATATTTTTGTTCTTTGGTAACAACAGCAACCAAGAAAAACACGCAACAAATTCTTCGCTTTTTTGGTAAGGACAAATGTTTTGATTTCATTGTCTCTCAAGAAGATTGTTCTTTTCCAAAGCCCAATCCCGAATGTTTCTTGTTGGCAATGTCCCATTTTTGCGTTACCGCACAACAAACTATAATTTTTGAAGACTCTGACGTTGGCGTTATGGCAGCTAGGAAAGCAACAAAATTCGTTTACGTTGTAAATGGTTTTAATTCCTAATGAACAAACCAATCAATCTTTTATTCATTCTTCCTAACATAATCCAAGGCAATGGCGTTTTTTCCTTTTGCTGGAACTACCTTCGTTTTATTAGCAACGACGATTTTGCTGTTTCCGTTGTAACAATTGACCGTGAACCATCCTTGGCGTTTTGCGATTTTTGCAAAGTAAAAAATATACCTCTATACTTACTTCCCGACCCTTGGAGGATTGGCTATCAAAAACATAGGCAAAGCGTGGTTCGTTTTTTTAAAAAGCATCACGATTTCACGATTGCGCATTGTAACATACCCAATTATGGTTTTTTCTATTTGCACGAAGCCAAAAAATATGGCATTCCAATCCGAATTCTTCACTCTCATAACACTGAAAGTTCAGACGTTTTTTGGAAAAAAGAAATTAACAAAGCCGGATCACTGTTAACTCGGCGTTTTGCAACTGATTATTTTGCCTGTTCCAATGCTGCGGGTGTTTTTGCGTTTAAGAAAAAACCTTTTACCATAGTCCACAACGCCGTTGACCAAAGCCGATTTTCTTATTCGGCGAACGCGAGAGACGATATTCGAAACAAACTTCGAATTCCAAAAAGCGCTTTTGTTGTCGGATTTGTTGGCCGGCTTGACATACAAAAAAATCCGCTATTTTTAATTTCGATTTTTTATTCATGGATCAAAAGTAATCCAAACAGTTATTGTGTAATCGTCGGAAATGGGCCTATGCTTTTGGCTGTCAAAAAAAAAGTAGAAGAAAATGGTCTTTCCGATCGTGTTCTATTCGCTGGCGTAGTACAAGACGCCTCCCCTTGGTATTCTGCCTTTGACGTTTTTGTTCTTCCCTCTTTGTTTGAGGGATTGGTTTTGTCAGGAATAGAGGCGCAATCCGTTGGGGTCCCGTGCGTCTTTTCATCCGGTTCATCCTCAGAGCTCCTTTTCAAAAAAAATGCGGCCATCATTGGATTGAAAGAAGGACCGAGTTTATGGTGCGAAGAAATCCAAAAAGTTTTAACAATGCCAAACGAAATTATTCCTGAAAATGATACCTACGATATTCGAAAAGAAGCAATCAAACTTTGCCATAAATATATTGAATTGACAAAAAAAATATTATAAAGAGTTGATCACCTTGTTCGTATCGAATATTTTCGTTCTTCCGAAGGGTTCAAGAGAAGTCGGGACAAAACCATAACGGAAAGCCCTCTTAACAAAAACGACAGACTGCAGTTTTTCATATGGCCGAGAAGAGAAAAACACTTTGTTTCGATATGGAAGTTTGTCAAATTCTTCGATTTCTTTTAAAGTACACCCGTTTTGATCATCGAATTTAATTAACAGGCGGTCCCAATTCACTCTTTGAGTGCGCCTTTCCCATTTTTCTTTTGCTTCGCTGGCTGTTGAATAATGCATAAAAAATAATTCTATTTGTATCGGTGCTGAATTTTTACTAATCTGAAGAACGCCTACAGGATAAGTTCCAAAGGATTTTTGATTTGCCAAAAAAGATAACCATTTAGAATCGGAAGGTTTTATAAAAGATAGCTTCGCCTCCGAAGATAAAAACAGAGAAAGATTCTCAAGGAAAACCAAATAATCTGTTGGCATAATAAAAAGTCCAACTGTGGGGGTCTGTTTTTGAAGACAATAACTCTCATAAATCATTCCGCCCCAACAATTATTGGAAATAATTGTAAAGTTTTTATTGACAAGTTTTTTATATCGGCCTTTTGAAAAACCAACACGGATAATTTTTTGAAAACGAAGACGAATTCCTTCAAAGGTCATAATGTATCTCCCAGCAAGCTCTTACATTGCGTCATGCAAGAGATCAAAGAACATACTTTGTAGGCGACATCAGAAACAGAATAATCAATTACCGCTCTACCAAACGTGTAATTTTGTAGCACTCGTACCAGCGAATTTCGAATTCGATGATAAGTTATCCCCCCGATCATTTCGGGCCTAGTAACTATCCCTTCTTGTCTTTCCGTACTGTTCCGAATAAGGACTGCAGGGAAGTTTAAAATGGACGATTCTTCCGTGAGAGTCCCGCTATCACTCAAGACGCAAAAGGCATTTTCTTGAAGTTTAAGGTATTCAAGGAATCCAAAGGGCTTCTCTTCACAGATGTAGGAAGATAATTTAAAGCCATTTTGCTCAAGTTTTTTGCGAGTTCTTGGATGAACGCTGAAAATGACGGGCATCTTATAATCGTCAGCTATTTGGTTAAGCGCGGGAAACAAGGAATTAAATTTCTCAGGAATATCGATGTTCTCTTCCCGGTGGGCGGACATCACAATATATTTGCCCTTTTCGAGATGAAGTTTCTCAAGGATATCAGAATCCTCAATTTGTTGTCTGTGAGCGTTTATAACCTCAAGCATCGGGGATCCCGTAATAAATGTCCTATCCTTGCGCAATCCTTCGTGCATGAGGTTGTTATACGCGAAATGGCTATAAGGCATGTTGATATCACTAATATGATCAATCATGACTCTGTTCGTCATTTCAGGCACATTCCAGTCCCAGCAACGGTTGCCCGCTTCCATGTGAAAGATGGGGCATTTAAGACGTTTGGCGGAGATTGCACAAAGAGCACTATTCGTGTCACCAAGGATTAAAAGGGCATCAGGTTTAACTTCTTGAATCAGATCGTAGGACTTCGAAATCACATTGCCCATAGTCTCACCAAGATTTTTGCCAACACAGTTTAAATAGTAATCCGGTTTTCTTAATCTCAATTCATCAAAAAAGATTTGATTAAGCTCGTAATCGTAGTTTTGCCCAGTATGGACCAAAATATGATCAAACTCTTTGTCGCATCGTTTAATGACTTCAGATAAACGGATAATTTCGGGTCTTGTCCCCAAAACCGTCATCACTTTTAACTTAGCCATCATTTATCCTCTGCAACCACTTCAGCAGGATAAGTATCGGCATTTTTGGGATCGTAAACATCACTCGCCCACACCAAAACGATGGCATCCGTATCGCCAACGTTCTTAATGCTATGGGCATATCCTGGGACGATATCCACCGCTTCAAACTTATCGCCAGATACAGCATAGGTAACCACTTTATCCTCGCCAATTTGCCGCTCTTTGATTTCACAAGAGCCCGATAAAACAAGATACTTCTCATTCTTGCTCATGTGGTAATGATTCCCTTTGGTCATGCCAGGTTTAATCACATTAACCGAAATTTGCCCATGGTGCCCAGTTCTTAAAAACTCTGTGAAAGAACCACGATCATCGCAATGGCTGACAAGGGGATAAGAAAAGCCATCATCGGGCAAATACGAAAGATAAGTTGCGTAGAGTTTCTTTTCAAAACCATCTTGCAAGGGAAACATCAAAGAGTCTCGGGATGCTCTAAAAGACTGAAGCATTGCCGCAATTTCTTTTGGTTTTGCGGAATAGGTTGGCTCGACATAGAGCGGCTTGCTTGTAGGCGTCGGTCTTTCTTCAATGACCTTCAAGATACTTGCACACACATCGTCAATATAGACAAAATCAAACGCCGGAGCTTTTTGATTTATCTCAATCGGTAAATCCCGGGCAATGTTATAGCAGAAAGTGGCGACCACGCTGTTGTAATTAGGCTTGCACCATTTGCCAAAGACATTGGCAAAACGAAATACGTAAGTTGGATGACCGTTAAAACCATAGTTATTAATGACGGATTCTGCTAAAGCTTTGGATTCCCCATAGGGATTGTCTTTTGCCGCCTGAGTAGAAGAGCCTAACAAAATCGGGGATTGAGACCCTAATTCTTGCATGAGGGCAACGATCTTTTGAGTTAAACCAAAATTCACCGTTTTTAAACCAGAGGAATCTTTTGGACGACTTACTCCGGCGAGATGGACAATAAAATCGCTATTTTTAATTCCGTCACGTAAATTTTCTTCAGTGTATCCAAGGTCATATTCAATGATATCGAACCCACTATTCCTCAAAAAAAGACAAAGATTCTTGCCAATAAATCCTTTTGAACCCGTAACCAGAATCTTCATAGATTATTTGGCCTCCGAAAATTCTTTCAACCGTAACAATTGCTTTTCCATTTCCGTAACGTCGAGGCGCGCCGTATTGTTGGAGGTATAAGATTTTGCTTCGTTAAGTCGATTGTCGCCTTTCTCAACATATTTTTCGTAGTTTAAATCTCGATTATCAGCAGGTATTCTATAAAAACTCCTTTCGTCAACGGCGCGTTGCATTTCTTCTGATGTGACCAAGGTTTCATAGAGTTTTTCGCCATGGCGAGTACCGATGTATTCTTTGCCTACTTTCGAATGTGTCAAATTCAAAACGGCATCAGCAAGAACATCTATCGTTGCGGCCGGGGCTTTTTGAACAAAAAGATCGCCTTGATTGCCATTTTTAAAAGCAAATAAAACGAGGTCAACCGCATCTTCAAGTGTCATCATGAATCTTGTCATATTAGGATTGGTAATAGTGATGGGTTTGCCTGCGCGAATTTGCTCAAGGAACAATGGAATGACGGATCCCCGACTCGCCATGACATTTCCATAACGGGTTAGGCAGAGAATAGTGTCCCCGTCAAGCAAGCGACGGCTCCGCGCGATAACGTTTTTCTCCATCAACGCCTTAGTGATCCCCATCGCATTGATTGGATAGGCCGCTTTGTCGGTAGATAAGAAAATTGCTTTTTTAACATGATTGTTAACGCAAGCTGTTATGACGTTATCGGATCCAATGACATTCGTCTTCATCGCTTCCATTGGATAAAATTCACATGAAGGAACCTGCTTTAAAGCCGCCGCTGAGAAGACATAATCCACACCCCTAAAGGAATCTTCGATGCTTGAATAGTCGCGGACATCGCCAATAAAAAATTTCAATTTCTCATTGGCGTATTGCTTACGCATGTCATCTTGCTTTTTTTCATCCCGAGAAACAATTCGAATTTCTTTGATACCCGTCTTTAAAAAACGATCAACAACAGCGTGGCCAAATGAACCAGTTCCACCAGTGATAAGAAGCACCTTACCGTCAAAAATATCACCCATTGTGCGTTCCTCTTGAGGTTATTATCTCACTAGATAATAAGTTTTATGAGTTTTTTTGTCGAAAGAGGCATTTAATTGCAGAAATTGACATTCATCATCTGAAAAGACAAAATAACGATGTATTTTGACTTTTCGCGTGATATGCTTGCAAAACGAAGGCGGTTTTCTCGCTTTTACCCTTTATGCTTAAGCCAAAACAAAAAACTTACCTAGTCTTCAAAAGAATCATCGACATTTTTGGGTCTTTATTAGGGATTATCGTTCTTTCCCCTATTATTTTATTAACTTTGATTATTACTTCTTGTACTTCTAAAGGCGGACCTTTCTTCATTCAAGAACGTCTTGGGCGTCACAAGAAAGTCTTTCATATGATAAAGTTTCGTTCGATGAAAAAAGATGCAAAACAGGTTGCGCCAGCTGACATGACCATCGAAGAACAACAGTCGATGGTGACCGGTTGGGGCAAATTTATGAGGAAAACTTCAATCGATGAAATTCCTCAACTTTTTAATATCCTTGCCGGAAGTATGTCGTTTATCGGACCCCGGCCATCTCAAACCGAAGAACACGAAAAAGAGCTAGTTCTTGCCCGCGAAAGTTTTGTCCCTAACGCTTACGAGGTAAAGCCCGGCTTAAGCGGATATGCCCAAATTCATATGAAGAGAGACCATGATGTCATGGAGAAAGCAAGGGAAGACTCCTACTACGTTCAGCATATGAATTTCTGGTTCGACGCTTCAATTTTTATCTACAGTTTCTTTTTAGCGTTTGGATTCGTTAAAGGCCGTTAACATATCCACGATATTTTTTAACTGTTTCTCTGAAACTTGAACTGAGTTATCTTTTGATGCTACCGGGGATGAAGAAAGAATTGTTTTTAGTTGCTCCTTATTCTCCGCCACGTACAGAAGACGACGGTCCGTCATATATCGACTTTGCGCCATTTCTTTTGGGGCATAAAGCAAGAACGGTCTCCCAGAAGCCAAACAGTCCATTATCTTGGTGCTAAATGCGTTCTTTCTGTCTCTTGCGATAAAAGGATCGAAAGATTCGACGTGAACCAAAAGATCGGAAGTATCAGCCAATTTCCGAACTTGCTCATAGAGTACAGGTTGATGGTAATGAAGATTAGGGCAGGCGTTCAGTTTCTGAAGATCTTTTACACGATAAACGCTTCCATACACATCAAAAGAGTAAGGCTTGCCTAGGCCAGACAAGGCATTAGCGACATCGATCAAAGAATCTGCTCTGCCGTCACTGATATTACCAAAATACGTCACCTGAAAGCGGCCAGGTTGAGGAACATAAGGAGTCGGGGTCCATGTGGAAATAGAATAAAGAACTTCGGATTTCTTGTTGGGGAACTCTTTCTGATAATCCGCTTGAAGATACTCGCTGTTATAAATGCTTAAAGAAGCATAGTCGATTGCTTTTTTAAAAGATTTGCAAAACCGATGATGAAATCTTGGATACAAATGAGAATGGCCGTTTTCGTCCAACATGTAATTCCAGGTTTTGAAGTAATAATCCTCCGAGTTATAGATCACTAATTTGCTTTGCGTTTTTTGGCAAACAATCAAAGCTAAATCGTAGAGATATGGCATATCCCCCGCTTGGAGAAGAACAACTTGAGGATTAAACGAATTAACCCAGCGCCAAAAACGCTTTGTCGACCAGGCTTTGCTGCGCCACAAGCGGTCGCGAACAAGGCAAGTCAAAGGATTTTTGCGAACGGAAGAACGAGGGTTTTGCAAAAAAGAAGCTGGTTCTGCAAGGTATTTTCGTTCCAAGCCAACACGTTTAAATTTCTTAAAATGATCGATAAGGTTTTGATCGCTGATTTGATAATAGCCGCAGTCAATCAAGTCCAACGGGGCATCATTTAAAAAGAATTGGGCTAAATGGTCTTTGGGGTAATCCAAAAAGAAATTGCCCAGCGTCCGCCCATTGGCGTTCTCTTTGGAGAAGGGGTCATTTGATATAACGAGAACACGAGGTAACACAAGAATACTTTATCATTTTTCGTCCAAGTTGAAATCGTCGTCTCTTCATTGCTCTTCTTTTTTTAAGAAGTCATAATAGCAAAGACCGAAAAAAGATATGACCTCCACCCCAAAAGAAATAGATATCATTGTACCCATCTACAATCGGAAACGTTTCGTCCGCTCTTTTATCGCGATGATGGCCAAACAGACTTACCCTACCTTCAAAATCTATTTCGCTTGTGGCCAAAGCCAAGACCACACCGATGACGAGATTCAAAATGCCATTAAAGAAAATCCGTCGATATCAATCCAATCGGCATCCGTTGGGGTCGCTTCAATTGGCGAACTGCGCAATTACTGGCTTAACGCCAATTCTCTTCAAGGAGACTATGTCGCTTTCCTTGATATTGATGACCTAATTGACCCGACGTTGCTTGAATCCTTAGTCAATAAAGCCGAAACCGATAACGCCGATCTTGTCCAATGTGCTTTTAAACGAATCGATGAAAAGACCGGAAAGCTCATTTCGCTGGATATGGCGCACAATCCTACCGTCCCCATTTCACGCCCCCTCGATCACACCAATATTGTTTTTATCCACACGGGGGTTCCAGCAAAACTTTTTCGCCGCTCACTGATCGGTGATGATGTCCGGTTTGGTAACTCCCACCGCTTCGAAGATGTAGCTTTTGTTGCAAAGTACCTTGCCAAAGCAAAGACCGTTTCGTTTATCAACCGGCCCCTCTATACCTATGTCATCACCAAAAGTTCCGTTTCGTCATTCGACAGCAAAGAAGCCGTTGAAAAAGAACTACAAGATGCCCGGAAAGTTCTTATTGATCTTAAACAATTTTATAAGAAAGCGGCATCTGAAGCGGAACAAGTTGGCTTCATTGACTCGCTGGCGTTTCTCCGTTATGGTATTGGGCTAACAACCAGAGCCTGCTTAATGAAGGGAATTAAACGCCATCAAGTCATTAAAGAAAGCGATATTTTCTTGGCTACTTACTTCCCCAAATGGAAGACTTCGCCCTACCTTTGGCGGAAAAATACTAAAAAATACGGTGGCAAAACTCGCTTTGTTCAATGGTGCAAACACCTTTACCGAATTCATTGTTTTGGGCTTTTCGTCTTTGCTTATTCTGCCTACACTAAAACGCTCAAAAAAGATATTAAGCCTTAAGACTTGGCTTTTTGATGGTTTTATCTGTCAACAAAAAAGGCTATAGTGTTACGAGCATTTTTACCCGTTCAGGTTTAAAATGTGAATACACTCATGGACCAAAGTTCTTCCGTTTCACCCGCCGACGCGGCGAAACTATTTATCCCCAAAACAAAAAAAGTCTCCGTACTCTATCGTTTTTCTAAACGCTTTTGGGATATTGCTTTAAGTTTAATCGCCCTTGTTGTTCTTTCGCCCTTAGTTTTGCTTCTGTCCCTTGTTAATGCCATCGTCTGCAAAGGGAATCCCTTCTATGCCGACAAACGGGTTGGCCGCGGTGGAAAGACGATTTCTCTTTTTAAATTTCAGAGCATGTATCCCGACGCGGAAGAGCATCCTGAGAAATATTTAACGGCTGCCCAACTCGAAGAATGGAAGAGCGAACGCAAAGTTGAAAACGATCCCCGCGTTCTTCCGTTTGGGCGTTTTCTCCGCAAAACCTCAATGGATGAGATTCCTCAGTTCGTGAATATTCTTGTTGGAACATTATCTTTGGTAGGTCCAAGAGCGATTACTGATGTTGAACTAGCCCGCTACTACTCCGATGAACAAAAAAAGATTCTTCTTTCTTGCCGGCCGGGCTTAACCGGTTATTGGCAAGTCAAAGCCCGCAATGAAGCGTCTTATGAGTCCGGTAAGCGTACCGTTATGGAAATGACCTACTTCGAAAAAAGAGGATTTTTCTACGATTTCTATCTTGTTTTAGCGACCTTGCCTGCAATGATTAAGCATAAAGGCCTCTAGACTTTGCTAAAATAAGAACATGCATTTGCAAACGCTTGTCACCACGTTTCATAAAACCGAAGACGAGATTAGAGACCTTATTGTTCAAAATAACCTGCAAGGTGAAGTCCTTTTGGGCAACCAATGTGGCAAAAACGAAATCAAAGACCTTGGGCTGATTGGAAAGGCCCATGTCATCCTCTATTCCTTCGATACAATCGGATTATCCAATAATCGTAATGCCTTATTCAAAGCCGCCACTGCAGACTATGTCAGCTTTGCCGATGATGACATCGTATTCATTGATGACTATCCTGCCATCGTTGAAAAAGACCTCAAACGATTAAACAACCCTGATATGATCCGCTACAACATCACCTCAGCGAATCCTCAACGAATCATTCCGCAAATCAAAAAAGAAAAGAAAATCAGCTTTCACGATGTCAGCAAATACGGGGTTTGGGGATTCTTCTATAAACGAGACTTCTTGCTCAATAATCATTTAACTTTCCGTCCCGAACTCGGTCCCGGCCAAAAACGAAGTCATGGTGAGGATACCGTTTACCTTAAAGACTTCATGGATCAAAAACAAAAATCCTATCAAATCCCTCTTGTTTTAGGCAAAACCGCCATGGATCATTCTTCATGGTATGGCCAGGATATTCATAACGACATCGTCACGGATGGCTATGTTTATCGGCTAAACCGAAAAAAGATGGCCTTAGTTTTTGGCTATTACCGTTATTGGACCCACCGTAACTTCTTCCCTAACGTTTCTTTTCATCAATTCGTCAAACTTTATAAGCAAGGCATGAAAGAGGCAGATGCAGCGAAGAAAACTAATGAAGATTGAAAGTTTTAAATTGATAAGTTGATGTCGTGGTGTCTTGAAAGACATCTACAACAAAATCGTCAAGTGTGGTTCGACCTTGCCCTGAACCAATACGTTTTGAAGGTGTCGTATAGGCTTCAGGAAGAGAAAGACTGTACGAGTTGAAATAACACAAATTATCTTTTCTAAATCGTAAGAAACCATCATGAAGATCTTCAACAACATATCCGCTTTCTGCAGGGATTTTTGCGGTCGAAAGATCGCTTAACGCGATTGTGTAACTATCGCCTGACTTATCTTGGGCATAACCACGGCCATCATAACTATGGGTAATTGAAGTGCTCGTAAAATCACTTTCGAGCAAATTGTTGCCCTTAAGGGTGCAGAAGACTGATTTACCGCCGACGGAATAGACCATCCGATCTTGGGAATAAGAAATATCATGAGGGATAGAAGGGAGGGTTTGAGTCACTTTAAACGTTCCATCCACGATGGCGCCGTTTGATCGATTCAAGAAGTGTTCGGCATCCAAAACGCTTAAGTCAAAAGAATACAAAGGATTATCGGTAACATCGGAAAGAACTCCGCCATTATTGCGGAGAATCATAATTTGAGCAGGACGTAATTGATGGTTCAAGATGGGGTGTATTTTGGCCCAGCCATAAAGGGCAATGTGGCTTTCATCAAAAACCGGCCTCAGTTCATCAATTTTAAAGGGGAAGTTTAATAATGTATCTTGGCCATTAACGAGGGCAATCTGATGGGTTGAAAGTTGGTATTTTTTGCCCCCTTCTTCGTAATCGTAATCCCCGGTGGTTTCAATGGCGTTTTGGTAGAACAAGGCTTTCGCGAAAAAAGCATAATGGTCCATGCGACTAGGAATAAGAAAATCAACCCAACTCTTATCGGCGGAGTTGGTCGTCCGAAACCATCCCATCGGATAAAGATTACCGGTGTAATTTGAAAGATTGATGCTGGAAAGGGTCGAATGGAAGGGGACATATTCTCCGTCAGAAAACTTCGCTAAGGAAAATGGCGGCTCACTGAGAGAGATCCGAGTCCCACTTGGCAACACTTCGGAATATTGGGTCATGGTGGATGCTTTGATTCTTTCAGCAACACATTTTTTCTGATAAGAGTTCATAAAAGTGACGGCGTCAAACGAGAAACCGGTTTGAGGGAGGGCAGAAGCAAGAAGATTCCCACGATAATCATAGAAATCGCCTTTAGCCCAACTGCTATTGCCGTCTAGAGGAAGGACGCCGAAAACATAGGTTCCCGCTTCACCTTCATCGTAATACACCAAAGAGGTGTATTTGGTTGGCACCGCGACTTTGCCGGAAAGGCAGGAAAAGGTCCCATGAAGTTGGCTGGTAGAATCTAAAATCTCTGCAAAACCTCGTTCTAGATGGGTTAAGGAATCCGAAACGATCTGATAAGAAGATTCGGGCGAAGAAACGGACGAGACGCTGGCACGGAAGTCTCTCGGATCGGAGATATTGAAAGCGATATTTCCGAGATTGAGCGGATAAACCGGCCGATACGGTAAACTATTGCAACTGGCCAAAAAGATCGTGGATAGAGCAATAACAAAATGCATTTTTTGATTAAGAATTCGTTTCATTTTTCTTTGCTCCCCTCTTAGATTTTAACCTCAAAAGCTCTTGGCGAATCTCTTTTTGAAATACCAAAGCGGTCGCAGGCAGGTAAATGAGGACGAAAACCGCCGCTTTTATTAAAGCCACGACATACCCACTAAGATCATCGGGTAAATGAACGCCATAAGTGAAGATAACAAAAGGTACAGCCCAAGCCGCCAAGGTAATCCCCAGCATAATACCAAACGTCGCAAAATAACGCCCCACAGGGAAATCCATGGCCTTTTTGTAGTAGATATTCGAGGCGACGATCATTCCTGATATCACCGAAAAGGCCATCCCGATCAATGGCCCGTAGATTTTGTATTCGGTCGGAAGATAAGCGACACAAAGAATAGCAATCCCAATGCTGGCGATGGCGCAGGACAAATTAAAGATCGCCAAAAAGCGATGTTTGTTATAAGCCCGTTGTGCTTCAATCCCCACTGTCTCAGAAAGAGGAATGAGCCAAAGGAGCAAAAATCCAGCCCCCAAGATATAGATATCACGGAAGTCTGTTGGGCTCAAATGGCTCTTCCGAAGCCAATAGGACACGAAATCCAACCCACACGTAATAAATCCCCCAACCACAAGGAAAAGCACAACCAGCT
>JGI20225J20221_1000193_pt2 | contig 70116 bp, 79 predicted proteins | sample BioMet4_FD_20221 | JGI IMG/M metagenome (IMG submission 20221) | reverse complement strand
ATTTTGACCAGAAGCAACTGCCACGGTTTTGGCTTGCCAGCCGACTGCAAAGAGCGGTAGTACCCGGATTCACTGACTTTCACAACCCGGCACATGGCATGAACGCAGAACCGCTCACGGCGCAGCGTGATGTACTCATACAACCGCTCCGGCTTTACCGTTTCCGGTATTTGGCGAAAAAACCCAGCGCATCCTTGAGAATCTCATTGGCTTTCCGCAGCTCGGCGTTTTCCTTTATCAGCCGGCGTTCGTTCTCGGAAAGCGGCGCGTCGCGGCGAATGCCGCTGCCGACGAAGGCGTGATCTCCGAATACCTTTCGCTTCTGCCGCCACTCCGCCAGAGAGTAGTATGGAATACCCAGTTGTGCCGCCGCCTGCTTTACACCGATTTCATCGGACAGCTTGACCGCTTCTTCTTTGAACTCCTTGTCATATTTGCGCATCGCAAACACCACCTTGTCCTTTCCTTGATTCTATCACTTTTTGGGTGTTTGCTCTCTGCACTTCTATGATATCCCTCCAACTGGACAACAGGGAGGAAGGCGTGAAAGGCTGCCTTCCTCCTTGTTGTTTTGCTATTTAATTTCCGATCATGCCTTGCAGGAGCAGAGCAATGATCTTTGCTACCTGTGCGCGTGTTGCGTTTGCCGCCGGAGCAAAGCTGCCGTCGCTGTAGCCGGAGATAAGGCCCGCCCGTTGTACGGCCATTACCGCATCCGACGTATAAGAGGAGATATCCGAGCTGTCTGTGAAGGTCACGGCGCCGTTTGTTTCTGGTAAGGCGTAATTCGCTACTTTTTTTGCATATCGCGCGATCATCACCGCGATATCCTGACGGGTTATGTTGTCGTTTGGGTCGAATTTACCGCCCGTACCTGCTGCAATTCCTTTTTCATACGCCCACTGTACCGCTTTGAAATACCAGTCCGACGGTTTGACATCCACAAATGACGAGGTCTTATAACCGCTAATGTCGTCGCCGGAAAGGTTTGCAAGAATGGTCACGAACTGTGCTCTCGTTATATTTTTATCCGGACTAAATTTCCCGTTGCCTGTTCCGTTAACAATATCTCTCGCCGCGAGGAAGTATACGTAATCTTCATACCAGCCGGAAACGTCGGTAAAGCTCATGCTGCTATAGCCGACCGTGTAATTTGAGAAATGAGTTGTAGTAAAGGTTACCGTACCTATCGCGGCATCGTAAACGCAGTTCGGCACCATGATGAACTCACCGCTGTCTGAAATGCAGTAAACAACGATTTTACTGGCATCCTCTCCTTCAGCAAGCTGATATGGTATGCTTACCATCGCCGAGCCGCCGCCAAAACTGGAAATCACGCTTCCGCCTGCCTCCACAGAAAAATTGTACACCGGATGGCTGCCTACCTGCCGTTGTACCTCCGCAGACAGCGCCAGGGCATCCACCTTCTTCACATTGATCTTTATGTCGTTGATGCCTGCCGCACTGCTGATACTCGCTGTTGCTTCCGCATTAAAAGTCAATGTCGCGGGGCCAGAATCGATTCTGACAGCGGCGTCTGTACGATTCGATATCTCAGCCAATATGCCTCCCGGAATGGTGACCTCCGTTGATGTTGCGGATGAAGGAGCCGCAACATGGATATCCAAAATTGCCGACCTCCCGTTTCCTTCGGCTGCCTGCGCCTCGTTCAGCAGACTCTGCATAACGTTGGACGGCACAGTGGCGGAAGTCACTCCGTCAGAATTTGTCGCTCCGGTAACCGTCGCTGTCGCGGTTTCGGTATTGTCTGAATTGTCTGTATTTGTATAAATACTTGGGGAGTCCGCAAGGCTAAAAACCTTGATGGGGATCGTGACGCTGGTATTGTTGTTATCATCAAAAATCACAGTTAGGCTGGTTGTTCCGGCAATGCGGCCTGAAACGGCAACGGCCCCCGGTGAAGATAATCTGATTGGGTTTGCCTCGGCTGTTTTACTATCCTTAACCGCAATCGTTGCGGAATTCGCCGCCGCGGTACCCTGCCCGAAAGCGACCGTGAATTTTACCGTGTCGCCGCAGTATAGAGTCAAACTGTCCTTGGAGATTGTGGGGAGCAGCGGTTTGACTTCTGTTGTAAAACTGTAGTCCGTGTTATCGAGAATTAAACTGCCGCGCATATCCTGGAACCCAGAAACCCCGACTGTGTACAGCGTGTTGTAATTGAGCGCCGCATATGGAATCGAATAAGTCATGTCGTCCGCCCAACTGCCGTTGCCCGTCAGAGCTTCCCCATTCAGGGTGACAGTACCATGTCCCGCCGCCATCGCCCTGCTGAAGGTCACGGTCAGGCTTCCGCTGGCGGCTACGCCTGCGGAATTGTATACGGGTGTGATACTCAGGACGTATGGCCTTGCCTCAGTGGTAAAGCTGTAGTCCGTATTTTCGAGGATCACGCTGCCGCGCGTATCTTGAAACCCGGAAATCCCAATGGTGTACAGTTTGCTGCAATCAAGCCCGGCATAAGGAATTGAATAGGTCGTATCATTCGTCCAACTGCCGCTTCCGTTCAGGGACTCCCCGTTCAGGGAAACGTTTCCATGTCCCGCCGCCATCGCCCTGCTGAAAGTCACAGTCAGGCTTCCGCTGGCAAGTACACCCACTGTGCCATCTGCGGGCGCGACGCTCTGCACGGCTGGTCTTGCCTCAGTTGTAAAGCTATAGTCTGTGTTATCGAGAATCGCGTTGCCGCGCGTATCCTGAAACCCGGAAATCCCAATGGTGTACAGTTTGCTGCAATCAAGCCCGGCATAGGGAATTGAATAGGTCGTATCATTCGTCCAACTGCCGCTTCCGTTCAGGGGCTCCCCGTTCAGGGAAACGGTTCCATGTCCCGCCGCCATCGCCCTGCTGAAAGTCACAGTCAGGCTTCCGCTGGCAAGTACACCCACTGTGCCATCTGCGGGCGCGACGCTCTGCACGGCTGGTCTTGCCTCAGTTGTAAAGCTATAGTCTGTGTTATCGAGAATCGCGTTGCCGCGCGTATCCTGAAACCCGGAGATTTCGATGGTGTATGGCGTACTGCAATCGAGTCCCGAGTAAGTAATTGAATAGGTCATATCGTTCGTCCAGCTGCCGCCCGTAAGGGTTTCTCCGTTCAGGGAAACAGCCCCATGTCCCGTCGCCATCGCCCTGCTGAAGGCTACGATCAGCCTGCCGCTCGTTAATACGTTCGTCGCTCTCTTTGCGGGTGTGACGCTTTGAACCGTCGGCCTTGCCTCCGTGGTGAAGCTTCCGGTGTGTCCGGATTCCATTCCGTTGCCCACCGCGTCCTTAAACCCGCCTACCGTAACCGTATACTCTGTGCTGCAATCCAACCCGGAATATGGAATCCGATACATATTGCCGTTGATCCAGCTGCCGCCTCCTAAATTTTTCGGCGAGCCTCCGTCAACGGACAGGGTGACGGTTCCGGCTGCCGCGGACATGGCCTCGCTGAATGTGATTTCCATATTTCCGCTGGTAGGTATGTTTGTCGCCAGATTTTCCGGCGTAAGTGACGTGACTTCCGGCGCGGTGGTATCCACCTTGATTCCCGTGGTGGCCGCGGAATTGTTAAGGTACAACTGGGCGTCCATCGTTCCTCCTTTTATAGTGCCGCCGTTCAGTACAATCGAATCGCCCAAAACGATTCCATCCGCATCGTTGTCGCCCACGGCGGCCGTATACCGGAAAACAAGTTTATTGCTCCCGCTGCCGGATATATAGTAAGCACAGGCCTGTTTGTCCCCTACGGTTACAGGGAGATATGGAGTTCCTTCCACGGTCACGGAGGAATTGAAGGAAGCGGTAAAATCCAGACTGTCCCCCGCTTTATAGATACGGCTGGCCGGAACCGTTACATTTGTCACAGTCGGCAGCACCGCCAGGGATACATTTGCAAAATTGCTGGCGTAATCGGTCTCATAATCGCCGTTATACTGTTCCATAAAGTACTTGATGGTATACTTTCCCGCGGCAATCCCGGCAGGTACGGTGAGGCTCACATTGCCGACCTGCTCGTATTGATCCGTTGTGATCTGTGTAAGTCTTCCGTAGTAAAGGGGGTTACCCTCGCTGTCCGTGATGATTGCCGAGATATACTCGTTTTTGCCCGGGTTTTCATAGCAGTATGCCTGGTAAGAAATCGTCGTCGTATAGCCGGGGCCTCCCACAACAGGACCATCATATAATGTCAGTATCCTGTTTTCAGAATCCAGAAGAGTCAGCTTCCACTCGTTCACCGTGCGGGCGCCGACCGACGTGAGCGCATCTGAGCCCACGGCCCCGGAAACCTTTCCTCCGACGGCGGGGGATGCAAAAAGCGCCTCTGAAAGCGCCAGATTACAGGCAGGCCGCACTCCGTAAGTAAAAAGATAGTAATTCGGAGCACAGTAATTCAGTTCGCCCGGCCTGTCCACAAACCCGGCGTCATAAGTAGTAGGAGAGCGCAGCCACCATGAGCTTTCATTTTCGCGGGATGGATCAGATGTATCCCCGTCTACCGCGAAGCCATAATCGGCGTTCGTAGCCTCCGCTGCCGAAAGCGCGTACAGGTACTCCCCGTTGAGGCCGCATCCCTGCAGCGGCGCAGCGTTATCCAATGATACAGACGCGTCCGTGCCTTTAGTCGTAGAGAGGACAGCACCGCGTTCCTGCGCCGTGAAGCAGCTGTTGCCGCCGTTGTAGAGCGAGGCGCACGCGGCGTGCACATTACTGTCGCTGTATGCGCAAACGGATGAGCTGCTACAGTAAATCATGTTGCCAAGCATTGGCTCCGACATCAAAAACAGCCCTTTTCCGGAGTAGCTGCAGGTGCCGTTGAGCGTGGTGGACAGCACCCGCCACTTGACGGGCGAGCCGTTGTAATTACCGAAATAGAGCCAGTTTGCGCCGCCGCCCCGTATGTTAAATTGGTCGTTGTAGGAATCCATCTGGATGGTTTTGACATCAGTGGACGCCGCATACGCCTTAGGAAAAATGCCAGGCAGCAGCATCAACCCCAGTGCCATGCACAGTAATAACCCAAAGAATCTGTTTCGTCCGGTTTTCATAAAATCTGCCCCTCCAATATAAACTTAACGTTGCCATTATACGGACTGTCGCCGTTCGCTGAAAGACGGAATCTGACGTGAAGCGCAATAGTGACTACGGTCAGTATAGCTTTTTTTTGCTGCCAATACAAGTAATTTGACACAAAATTAGAAAAAACTACACATACGAGAAAACAAAATAATGCGCGCAGGCAGCTCAAAATTTGAATTGCGCGCCGTGTGTTATTTCTATATAATTATATTGATTACGTGTAGAGAAGCAGACGTTATACGGGGATATCCACCGTATGACGGGAAAGGACATTCCGGATGGAAGATGAAAAAATTAGCGGCAAAAAACTGCAGGGCGTTGAAACAAAAAAGAAAATTTTAAAAACCGCGGCAGAACTGTTCAGCGAATACGGTTTTGAAAAGGTCAGCGTGGACTCCATCATAGCAAAGGCCGGAATATCCAAGGGCGGTTTCTATGTACATTTCAATTCCAAGGACACCTTGATCGCCGCGCTGATTGATGCGTATGTAAACAGGCTTGATTTAAGCTATACGAGTTATATTAGATCCTTTCCCGAAGATGCGGAAGCGCCCGAGGTGCTTCGGGCATTGGTTGGAAAAATCGCCGATATCATCACCGATGAAATCGGATATAACCTTATACGGATTGCCTATCGGATTCAGATTGATCATAAAATCACCGACGGCGCGCTGCTCAGCTCCAACCGTGATCTCAACACCGTTTTCGGCGATCTGCTCCAAAGAGGCATCCGGCAGGGAGAATTCCGTGAGAATCTGGACATCAAAGCGGTCGCTGAGCAATTTGTTACCGTTTCCCGTGGCTTTACATATGAGTGGTGCATCCGGTATCCGGAGTTTCATTTGAAAGATGAAATGCTGCGGCACTTCAATTTGCTGCTTTCCGGTATCAAAGTGTAACATTCAAGCCATGAAATTAACCTCTTTAATTATCTCTCAGCTTAGTAAACTCGTGTTTGTGGTATGGAAGCTCAGACTATACAAATGCCTGCATCAAAAGCATTCCAACCAGATTCCACTTTTTTAGATTCAAAATCGTCTTGGTCTGACAAATGCAAATTTTAGCAAAAAAGTACAAAAAAGCATCAAATCTTTCGATTTGAAGCTTTTTTTGTATTGTACTTTCCAATGCTAGATGGCGGAGATAAGCGGAATCAAACCGCTGACCTCTTGATTGCCATTGCATCGTTGTTAATGAGGAATAGACAAGTTAAAAACGGCTGAAAACGTTGAAATACAAGGAATATTTGACTGTCTAATATGATGAGGCATGTAGCCACAAGTTAGTGCCTAGCCTTGTGTTTTGGGCTATTTGGAGCTTTTGGCTATGGGTCTGGCTACAGGAATATATGTCGAATCACACAGGATATTAATGGACATGAATTTTATAAGATGCGCGTCCACGGCGATGCCATTGAGCGCTTGAAGCCTTGCCAACAGCGCGTTTGCGCCGTCCCCTGAGTAGTCAGTATTACTACTGTCCCCGGCGATTTTGCAAGGCGTGTTGGCGGTCACTGCTGAGCAAAAACACAAGTGCTGAGAATACAAGCTTAAAGCAGGAAAATGAAGCACTGCAGGAACAGCTTATTGAGCTAGGAAAAAGTCAGCTCGAATCTTTATTAGGTAGAGAATGGCATAACCGATAATCCCATTGATGAGTTTTATCTTCAAAAATGGAATGAAGCTAGATGTAACGCACAGATCACTAAGGTAGCCAAGGCCTGGTGTGATGCGTGGTATACGGAACTGCTTACATTGTCGGAAGTGAATACCTATACGGAGGATCGGACACAGGTGGATTCCTTTATCAAATCCACGGAGATGGAGGCAGCTCGTGCAGCGAACCTATGTAAACTGTCCCTCTCCGACTGGCAATCTGCGCCGTCTGAATGAATCGGTCCCGTGGGAACAGGTTTAGAAGGCAGTGTTGACATGTCGAGCAGAGCAATTTACCGAGTATCATTCGAACAACTCCTGTATGCATTGGATGCTACACAGGCCAATACCTACTATCATTTCGATGCCAAATCAGCTCTTTTGGACTTGACAATGAGAACTAAGAGTTTCAATTTAAAGACATGCAAGTCGAAACTGAACTTCACATTATCCCTATAACCTATCTTCAGGAAAAAGTTTGAGTTGCTCATTACATTTATGAATTACCTAGGAGTGTTGCCTATCTAAAGGGAAATTATATGAATATTAAGATAAAATGGAAGTTCAAATGATGAAAGGATGTTTATGACAATTTAGACTACAAACGAGTGGAATGGTTACGGTAAGCAGAATTATTATTGGAACGAGTACAGACTTGAAGGAAACGAAGTTGTTAAGTACAAGTGTCACCGGCAAAAGTTCTTTGATGGTGATGAAAACAACTGGGATGAAGACGAGCACATTGAAGAATCATGGGCAATCAATGACCCTAATGAGCGACGCAAAGGTGGTCTTAAAGGTATAGCAGAGGAAACGAACCGATTTTATAACTTGGTGTGGTTAGTAAAAGAACAACTGAAGCTTTCGGGAGTGCAGCCACCGTATACTCTTTGGGAGGGCGCTAAACCCATCTATTTATTTATCCCCACCACAGTGCAAAAAAATTTGAGTGATTTGAATTTAAATAATGAGAGTTTTGCCAACGCTGATTTTGAACAAGCAAACATTTCCGGATCCGTTTTGAGTGAGGCTTGCCTGATTGGAGCAAATCTAGCTGACGCCGATTTAACAAGAAGTATTTTAAAATCAGCCAAAATGTTTGGCGCAGATTGTCCAATGCCGATCTGTCATTAGCTTCATTAGAAAATACTGATTTACGCAGTGCCAATCTTTCTGGAGCAAACTTGGTTCACGTCAACTTAAATGGGGCGGATCTGCGAGGCGCATCACTGCAGAATGCAAATTTAAGCGAGGCCACTTTAGTTGGTGCGAACTTAGAAGGTATTTCACTACATGGTTGTACAGTAGAAAGGACTGTCTTTACACAGGCTAATATGCAAAAGGCTAATTTAGATGGACTGCATTTGAGCGGTCTTTCGTTTCGCAAAGCAAATTTATCTGGTGCAACATTAATAAAAGCCAATTTATGCCATGCTGATATGTCGGGTGCTGATTTGTCATACGCTGATTTTAGCGAAGCTGATCTTCAGAATGCCAATCTCACTAAAGTGCAAGCCACTAAGGTCGTGTTGACATCGGCATACTTAAAATTTTCGCGGATCGAGAATGCCAACTTATCTGGAGCCGAACTTTACGGTGCGAGTTTAGAATCGGCAAATCTTAATCACTGTAGGTTGAATAAAGCTGATTTGAGTAATGCTAACTTATGCCAAGCATCTCTATGTTATGCGGATTTGCGTGAAGCCCAAATGATTTACGCGAATTTTTCTAATGCTGTGTTAACTAATGCAGATATGCTGGATGGTGCAGCGGACAATGTATTGTGTGAAGACATAAGTATATTTCAGAAAGTTAATTGGTACTCATCACATAATGTTGCCGCCGAAGATGAATCAAATTTAGATTCGTGGAATGAGGAATATCTACGTTTAGACGAATGGGACAAGCTAAGCGATTCATTCAACCCCAACGACCCCTGGTCTTACGTTTGAATGGCTACCAAACGCTTTGCGGTTTGTTTAAATTATGAGATAAAATAAAAGGACAGAGTTAAATTATGGAATTACATGAAAATGCAAAAGTAGTATTAAAAAGCAATATTGTTATACTTTTTAATCAACTCCAGGTAGCAGTTGATAACTATATCAAGGACGGCAGTAGTATGGGAGATTTTCGTTTTATCAATGCTTACCTTTCTGCTACACTTCATGCAATGGTATAGAGAAGTCAAGAAGAGTGCAGAATGTGAACACCCAAAATCTGCGGCTTATGCGGCCAGGCCTCTGGCGGCCTGACGATACATGGCTGGCGGCAGGCCGCCGGGGTTGGCAGTATAGATTCGCCGGCGGTTATAGTAGGGTCATGATGTACCGGAATAACGATGCTCTTATACCTGTGCCATGGGCATCCGCTCCCGTCCTGATTCGATAAAGTTTTTCTTTCTTCAGCGTAAAGTTTCTTCCTTTCTTCAAGCGTAGCAAAAAAACTCTCATCCGGGCGGTTGTCATAGCAGCGGCCCGTGCGCTCTACTTTGAACCGCGCCCGTATTGCGCCAGCGCCTTTCGAAATGCGGAGCTTGGTAAAATTGGCTGAACGGGTCCGCTGTGCAGGATTTTCATCCCCATAGGCCCCTTCGGCCTGGCAGGCTGACGGAAAGCCCCAGATTACACAGCTCCCTTTCTTCATTGTTGTCATCCATGGCAAAGAAACCAAACGGGAATCTCTCCGTTTATATACAGTCGCAGAACTCTTGCTGGCCAGAATACAGCTTTGCCGCCCAAGAAAACACTGTATTTGCCGTTGATATCCGTCAGCCACTTCGGGTGGGAGCGCCTGCGGTTAAAAAAATCTCGGCAAATCAGGTTCTCGCTTTCTGCCGCCAAGCCAAGTCTGGCTTTTGTCAGAACTGCTGGGGTGCCGAGGAGGCGCCATGGAAAGCAGGCCCTCCACTGTTTTCAATGGCCCGCCGTACGCCCCTGCTTGGCGGCTTACCTGGCAATACCGCGCTTGCGGTTAAAACCGCCAGAAAGGATTCGCCGACGCCCGTAGTTTTAATCAATTGTTTGGAATTTTTTTTCTTTGTTAAACCTCTCGTAATTTTGAACCAGAAGCAACTTGCCACGGTTTTTGGCTCCAGCCGACTGCAAAGAGCGGTATAACCCGGGATTCAACTTGACTTTTTCAACAACCCGGCACATGCATGAAACGCAGAACCGCTCACGGCCGCAAGCGTGATTTGTACTCATACAACCGATCCGGCTTTTTAAACCGTTTCGTTCTTTTGGCGAAAAAACCCAGAGCGCAACCCTTTGAGAAAATCTCATTGCTTTCGCAAGCTCGGCGTTTTCCTTTATCAGCCGGCCGTTTCGTTTTTCTCGGAAAGCGGCGCGTCCGCGGCGAATGCCGCTGCCGACAAAGGCGTGGAATTCTCCGAAAATACCTTTCGCTTCTGCCGCCACTCCGCCAGAGAGTAGTATGGAATACCCAGTTGTGCCGCCGCCTGCTTTACACCGATTTCATCGGACAGCTTGACCGCTTCTTCTTTGAACTCCTTGTCATATTTGCGCATCGCAAACACCACCTTGTCCTTTCCTTGATTCTATCACTTTTTGGGTGTTTGCTCTCTGCACTTCTATGATATCCCTCCAGTAGCATACATTGACCGATTAATTAAAACAAAGCAGCTAGAAGAAACTGAGCTGGTTTTGGCGTTAAAATTTGCTAACAACTTGCAAAAGCACAACCCACAGCTTATACGAATAGCACGCTCAATAGGGGGAAATAATTTCCCAGAATGTTATGAAAATGAAATTATATACTCTGAAACTTCCATAGTTTGGGATGATTGTATTGGCTTGAAAACCGACAGGCCAACTCAGAAAATCAATTATAAAAAACACTTTCAGCAGCGACCAATTATTGAGACACTAACACCTATTGTTGATAATCTGTTAGATAATTAATTTAAAGGGATGAAAGCTTAGACGGCAGAAGAATTGTTTTTCCATGCACTATCGTCAGTTACTGGAGAGGAGAGCCCAATCTGCTTGTCCATTGTCCTTTCACCACCAGTATCTCCTGTATTTAAAGAACCCGAGTGCAATTAGTGAAGCCAATAGGACAGCTAATCGAATAGGGTTTCATAAACCTGTTGCTGAATTCCGTTACGATGGTGGTCATCTAAGTCAAAGAGCCTATTTCGACACAATGAAAGACTATATGTACCTTTCAAAAGTGGACAAGGGTTTAGGCCTATTATTCGATTTGCTATTCCTGATTTTGATGTAAGGACAGAAGCAAACTTTTTAAGATTGAATGTTTGCTTCATTCAAGAGCGAATTAGGCATATTTTAAATATGCTTAAAAATTAATGAAAGTTTACTTGACTTATGAGCTTCGCATTATGTTTACACTGAGTGAGAAATTAAGGTATGGCTATATGACTGGAGTTAGATTAGTGAAGCAATAAACCCAATGAATCGGAATAAAAAGGATGTTTAATAATGTCTTGTGCAGTAATTAAGATGGAATGCAATGATAAGCATCCTTGGCATCATCCGATTTTACAATAGTGGTATTAAATCCAAAAGGCGATGAATTTCGTGGTCTGGGATTATATCTGAAGGATTATTTTGGCCGCGGGGATTAAACTACACAGTTTATTACGAACAACACCGTCAAGACCATGATGAAGCGCATCTTCGAAAAGCTCGGCATCCGCTCAAGGGAGATGCTGCGGCAATACATACAGTCTCGGGAATAGTTTAGGTTTGTCACCCGCTCTTGTCACCCACAGGGTGACAGACAACCGGAAAATCCACTGTACAATGAACGTACGGTGGATTTTTTGTTTTGCATGGAGGTGAGACGGTGAGCAAAATCATACGGGTGATACCCAAGGAGGACTACTGTCTGGAAATTGTTCTGGACAACGGCAGCAGCTTGCATCTGAACCTAAAGAGCCAGCTGGAAACGATTCGGTTTGGGCTGCTGGCCGACGAGACGTTTTTCCGAAAAGCGACCACCGATGGCATCTGCGTTTCGTGGGAGGGAAAGGTTGAAATTTCCCTGAGCGAGGCATTCCAGCTGGCGCAGAAACCATAGGGCCCATACTGAGCCGGATACCCACACAAACCAAATAAAAATTGAGCTTTTAGGGGGAGTTATGCAAATGAAACAAATTCAAAAACGCTATTCGTCCGTACAGAAAAAGCGCATTTCCAATTCATCGCCGGCTTTGCAAGGCGTTCCGTGCCCATCCGCGGCGTCCCAATATTCGGACATCCCGTTGGAATCTTCATGTTGTGCCAACTCGCACAAGCTTTCCTCCTGCAGCTTTCCGTTTTTGTAAATGCGGAAAGCAGCAGAAGCCACATTCGGATCGGACAGTTCGGCACACCACTCCGTCTGGTAAAAAATCCGCTTGTTCGCGTTGTAAATGGTATCGCCGTTGCAATATCCAAGCTGTACCGGCAGCAGTTCGGAAATCGACGAGAAGGTCTGCAGCATTTCGCTGACGCCCCCCGCTGAAAAAAGCAGTTCCATATTGGAGGCATCCATCGGCAATTCAAGCTTCACGGAATAGCTGTTGTCCTCTGCACTGTTGTAGGATAATGGTGGCTCCGGCCAACTGAATTTCCCGGCATCTCCATTGCCGTTGACCAGAATCTCCGGATCTTTCTCCTGGATGTTTTGAGCGGTGGTGATGGTCACCTTGATCTGTACCGCCCGCTCCTGTAGATCCACGCCGGCAAAACTCTCAGAATAGGAGGAAATCAAACTTTCAGGGCCACTTTCCAGATGGTCCATTCGACCGTTTAGCGAATCGCCGGTGTTCCGGAGCTGTGTCTCCAAACTGCCGATCCGCTTGTTCAAGCCGTTCATGCGCATCTGCTGCACGCCCAATGCAGCGGCAAGCAGAACTAGCACGACGCATAATCCGCCCGCAATCCAACGTTTATGTAACATTTAATTACCTCCATTAAGATTATAACTTCTTTAATGTATGGTATGTAATAAGCAAAACTCTACGGCTTTTATCCAAGGTATGGTCGTCTGCTTCAATCATTGAATTATGTGCAAAATAACCTTACCATCTTTCACCTTGTTAAAACCACAGTCTTAACGATCAGAATAAGGCTTCACTCACAGCTCTTGTAATGCTGAAGATTCTCAAATTATTATAAATCTCTAATGTGTGCTTCGCATTATGGTACTAATTTGCCATCTTCACATTTCTTGTGCTATCTTGCTGTTCGCAAGCCCAAGGGGGATACCCCCTTGGGCTTATCCTGTATAAACATTAGGCGAAGATCAATAATACTAAATATTTACTGGTTTTAGGTGCGGTTATGACTTTTAAATGCATTTTTTGCTTTCCGGCTTGCTATTGACATTAATTGCATGTGTTAAATTATTCAATGCTTGCAAATAAACTATTGCGATTGTTTCTGTATTTCTTAAAAATTGTTCTCTGAAATGTATGATAAGTTATCTGCTGAGATATACTCCTGTTTTCATTCCAATCATAAAAGCTCTCAAGAGGCTTATTTCCTCCCGGAGATTGTTGGCACAAAAAGTCACATATCAAATATGTTGCCATCCCTGTATGAATAGTTTCCCTATTGCTCATTTGAGTACGTGCCTGTGTGCGAATGCTTGAGATTACACTGTTAATTTTTGAATGAGTGTTGCTACTAATATAAGGGCAATTATGATATATAAGAATGTACCAAAACTCAGTTTGCATCATATATTCACCAGAAGATAGCTTTGACACTTCTCTGTCAACAATCATATTAACCTTGGCTTTTATTTCATCGTAGAAGGGCTGATAATACTTTGAGTACAGCAAAAGGTTTGCCCACGTGATGGGGTTGTTGTTTGCATCTGCCTTTTTTATTATTTCAATCTCGGTAGTAGTGTCCAATGAAATATGATATTCTGCGAAAAAAGGAAACCAATCAGTTATGTCAGGGAGATTCCCTCGCTGAAAAACAAAAGAGTACCTTTGAATGACATTTTTTAGTTTATCATTTTCCTTGCCATTCTCCTGAATAAAGTCAATCTCATTGTTCATATAAGAAATCATAGAAATAAGCTTTCGTGTCGAATCAAAGGTTGGAGAAAAAGCATACATAAAAAAAGCTAAATCAATCAATAACAAAGCCTTGTTCGCTTTTTCGTTAGCAAACAGCCGAAATCCATCTTTAACTCTGCTTATATTGTTTAATAAAGCAGAAAGCAAAAATGACACGATTGTTCGTCTGTTGTCTTGAAAATCATTCATTAGAGTAATGAACTCATCCTTAATCCTGTCTACAGGAAAATAATCGCTCTTTACGAGATGCTTTTGTAAATGGTAAGATAGAGTACACACTTTTCAGCCAATAGAACTGCACAGTTTTTCGCCACATAAAGTGCACAGTTTTTAGCCAAGACTGCGCAGCCTCCGCAAAGCTGGTAAAATGAAGCCAGTCGAAACGGAGGTGGCGAGAAATGAAGGGGTATCGTGTGTACAATTCAATTAAGCAATTAAAAGACATGGGTTTCAAGCGAGCCGCCGTGGCGGCACAGCTTCAAATCAATCGCCGGACAGTGGACCGGTATTGGGCCATGACGGCTGACGAATACGAAGCTCAGCAACAGACTCTAAAGCGCGGAAGCAGTTTGGACGATTACGCGCGACCAGATTCTGTACTGGCTGCGAGGCTTATCCAACTCTCTCTGCCGGCGNAGGTCTGCGACTGGCTAAAAGAGCATTACAACGAGGACTTCNGGGAACGCACCGTCTCCCGGTACGTCAAGCGGCTGCGTGAGGAATACGGCTTGAAGAAGGCCCCCAACCCGAGAGACTATGAAGCCGTTCCTGAGCTTCCGATGGGGCAGCAGGTGCAGGTTGACTTTGGCCAGCTCCTGATGCCGAATGTTGACGGCGGGCAAACCAGAGTCTACGCAGCAGCCTTTTTGCTTTCCGCATCCCGATACAAATATGCCGAAATGCAGAGCCGTCCTTTTACAGCGGCAGACTTGGTAAACATGAGCCACAACTGTTTCAGATACTTCGGGGGAATGCCGCGTGAAATGGTTTTCGACCAGGACAGCATTGTGTGCGTGAGCGAAAATGCCGGAGATATTGTCTACACCTATGAATTTGAGAAGTTCCGGCAAGAGACCAAAATGAACATTTATATGTGCCGTGGGGCCGACCCAGAAAGCAAGGGCAAGATTGAGAATACCGTGAAATATATAAAGGGCAATTTTCTGAGTAACCGTCTCTATGTGGATGACGGGATTCTCAATGGCAGCTGTCTGGAATGGCTGGCACGCACCGCCAATGCGAAGGTGCATGGAACCACAAAGCGTATTCCTGTGGAAGTCTTTCAGGAAGAACGGGAGCAGCTGCGGCCTCTGGTGGGCTTTGATGAGGCGTCCCGTCCTGTTGTCTGCCGTACCGTCCGAAAGGACAACACGATTATCTACGACAGCAACCGTTATTCCGTTCCTCTGGGCACCTACAACAAGCAGCCGGAGGTGCGCATTGACACGAAAGACGGCATTCTTTACATCCAGACCATATTTGGCGAACCGATTTGTGAGCACCGCATCTCCAGCGGCAGAGGGCTCCTTATTCAGAGCAAAAATCATACGAGAGACCGCACGACCGCTTTGGACAAGCTCCAGAATGACTTGGATACGCAGTTGGAGCACAGCGCCACAGAGTTCTTGCAGGCTATCCGTACGGAGAAAACAAGGTATTCCAGAGACCAATTCCGTATCGTCCAGTCCATGATTGACCAGTACGGTGTTCCCGCGGTGCTGGAGGCTGTTGATTTCTGCGAATACAGCAATCTCAGCAGCGCCAATATTTTAAAGGATTATCTCACCCACAAGGCCAAGGAAGCTCCCAATACTGCATTGCTGATTTCGCCTGCTGCATCCGTTATACCTGTGGCTGATGTAAAATACCACGTAACCACGCAAAAACGGCCTTTGGATGTCTATGCAAAAGTGGGGGTGAGATGATGTTGACACCGCAGGAACGCGTGTTAAACCTTTTGTCCGACCTCCGCATCCAGCCGGTTGATTTCGATACCGTATACGCCGGCAAAAACGACCTGACGCCGCTGGAGAGCGTGGAGCTTTTCCTGCTGGAAGAACAACGGCTCCGTGTTGAGAAACAAACCTTGTTGCGCCGCAAAAGAGCCGCACTTCCCGCGGAAAAGACGATTGACGCTTTTGACTTTGGCTTCCAGCGCAGTGTGACCCGGGAGCAAATGCTCCGGCTGAGTGACATGACTTGGGTGGAGCAGGCTTACAACATCTGCTTTCTGGGGCCACCCGGCGTTGGAAAAACGCATCTTGCTTTGGCGTTGGCTGTGCGAGGGCTCAACCTCGGATATGCCGTTGCGTTTGAAACACTTTCCGACTTAATGTCCGTGCTAAAAACGGCTGAAATCTCGGGTGCAAGCAAGCGACGTTTGAAATATTTACAGAAAGCCGCCCTCGTTGTGGTGGACGAAGTGGGCTTCATGCCCTTGACTCCGGCAGAAGCGAATCTCTTCTTCGGTTTTGTATCTTCCATGTCCGAAAAGACCTCGCTGATTATTACCTCCAACAAGGGCTTTGATGAATGGGCTGATTTCCTTGGCGACGCCACCATTACGACGGCTATCCTTGACCGGCTCATCCACCACTGCGAGATTATTAACATGACTGGCAACAGCTACCGCTTAGCTCACCACCAGTCCATTACCAGCTAAAAACCGGCTGTGAAAAAGTGTGCATTTGCTGGCGAAAAAGTGTGTACTTTACTTGACTGCTTACANTTAGCTCACCACCAGTCCATTACCAGCTAAAAACCGGCTGTGAAAAAGTGTGCATTTGCTGGCGAAAAAGTGTGTACTTTACTTGACTGCTTACACCATGTTCTGGTTTATAATAAACATAACAATGTAAGCTGCCGCAATGAACAGGATAAACAAGTTTTCTTTTGCTTTGCGTATAATCTTCATACAATCACCCCCATAACAAGTGCAATAATAATCGCAAATAGAAAACTCAGCCCGTTTCGCACGGCGGTAAATTTTAAGCCAAACTCACGCTTTTCAAGCGGAAATGTGACGATACCGACCATCGTAAGCGTTGTTAGAAAAGCGACGGAGGGAACTATCCCTACGCCCGCGTGCACGAGCGTACCAACCAGCGGAAAAGCGATAAATGCCGGAATCAGGGTAATTGCTCCGAAAGCGGCAGCAATTACAGTGGCCAAAAGTACCGACTGCTTGCCGACAAATTCGGCAATGTTCTCAGGCGGGAATACAGTCAAGATCAAACCAATCAAAAAAATAATGGACAAAATACTACCCAGCATTCCTTTGCCCATGCCAAACGCCATTTTGAGGGCCTGCTTCGTTTTCCCCTTATCCTTGGCAAAAGAAAATATTAGAAATATGGCGGTTCCGATCCACATTGCCAAAGTCAATACATCCATGTGATACCTCCTACAATCTGTTTGATAAGATTATAGGGGGTATTATTCAATTGAAATAGACACCTATGTTTCTTTATGCTATAATATTCAAAAAGGAGCGGTCTATATGATAATTGAGAAAATACGCCATATTCCCTTGCTTTCGGAAATGGATACCGCCGTTTTGGATAGATGTATTGCGGAAAATCAGCTGGTTGTCAGGCATTACGCAAAGGGTGCGACGGTACACCATCAGCATGAAGCCTGCTCTGTGCTCGACGTAGTTTTATCGGGAAAGCTGGTAGCGTATTCCTTATCCGAAAACGGTTCCGCAATTACTATGTTTGAGTTTCAAAAAGACAGTATCATCGGAGCCAATTTGCTGTTTGGAGAAAACAACAAATATCCATTGAATATTTACAGCGTAACACCTTGCGATGCGCTTCATATATCGAGAGAAGCGGTTATGGAATTTCTGCATGACTATCACTTTGTCATGCGGTATATAAAATCCTTGTCTCTGAATTCACAAGGCATGAATCGAAAGATTACAATGCTGACACAAAAAACGCTGCGCGAGAATTTAATGGACTATCTCAAGCAACAATCTATTATTCAAGGCTCTTCGAAAATCATCCTCCCTTTCAGCAAAAAAGAACTGGCAGACTACCTGGGCGTTCAAAGGCCGTCGCTGTTCAGGGAACTGAAAAAAATGAAGGACGAGGGAATCATTGAAATTAGTAACCGCACGATACAGCTATAACAGATCGAACTGGTTTTTGTGAAACTTTAGAACGCCGTCATCCCTGAGCTTTGAAAGCTCGGCCGACATGGCGCTGCGCTCGACGGAAAGATAGTCCGCGAGTTCCTGCCGGCTGAATGGAATACAAAAGTGACTGCTTCCCGACTTCTTGGCCTCAGTCGAAAGGTAGGCCAGGAGTTTTTCACGGGTAGTGCGTTTCGAGGTAAATTCAATTTTCTGCGTCAGTGATATATTTTTCATTGATACGATGTTTAACATATTCTGAATGAGCTTGCTGTGAAATCCGCACGCCTTGGCGCACGGGACAGCAAGCCTGTGACAGTCGATAAATAATGTCAACTGAATAAACAGCAATTTTCACTTGGCAACAGTAGCGTCGAGAAAAACATCAGGAAGTCCAAAAGAGCGGACTGAATCTTTCAGAGATTCAGCACCAGAATGGACATGGCAACGCTGTGGGCAATCGTGTCCTGCAGTTTGGTCATGATCAGCCCCAAGCCGCATTTGCGCTTAGCCAGACTAAACCGGCGCTCCACTTCCACGCGTTCACATTCATCTATGAAGTTTTGGGTGGCATCTCGGATTTCATCCTTCTTCGGCCTGCCCAATGCAGGGCGAGTAAGATGAATCCCGCGCTCTTTGCAGTAATGAAGGTTATCGCGATTTCGATAAATCTTGTCCGCAAGAATACGGATGGGATAATGCCCTTCCCGTGTACGGAACCGTTCTGCCATAGCCTGCAGATTCCCCGCTTCGTTATAAGCGTTGAAGGAGAAGCATTCCAATCTGCTCCAGCCGTTTACCACGCTGATATCAAGCTTAGATCCAAACTCTACCGGCTTACCCACCTTTCCTCGCACAATGGGGCGGAGAAACGGCTGGCCGACGCTGACAATACGATCAGAGATGGAATGGCTATGGTTGTCATACATGGTTTTCTGCTGGCTGTAGAGATTGTAAATGGTCGAAAGACGATTTGCCTGTTTCTTTGTGAGCATCCGTCCTTGAGCAAGTTTCGCTTCAATCGCAGTCAGATTTCTCGCCAGATAACGCAGCTGCTTGCCAACCGCCTTGTGGATTTTCTTTGCTGTTTTCTTCTTGCTGCGGCTGAACTGGAGAAAGTCCTTATGCGCCTGCTTGCGGTAGGTACGAGGCTTCCGGCCATCTGCCGGATTGTGTAGCACATCCAGTATCTTCTCGGTATTTTCCCGCGCTTCATTCAGTAGAGACGCATCCTGCGGATAACGGATGTGGGACGGTGCGCAGGTTGCGTCCACAATCATTGTTCCGCTGTTGCCTCCGTCCTTGTGGTCGTCATCGTCATCATGTTTTTCGGATTCAACAGTTTTGAGAATCATCTCATTAATCTCGCCCAAAACCTCTGGTGTCAGGCGCTTACGGAAGTACACCATAGTGGATGGGTCGAAGGGCAGATGCTCATCATCATAGCCGGGATAACCGCAAAAATACTGCAGATACGGGTTCTCCTGAATCATGAGCGCCGTCTCTTCATCCGTAAATCCATACTCTGCCTGAATGATACAGGCACCCAAAGCCAGACGCAACGGCTTGGCAACATTGCCTTTCTGGTTGGTAAACAGCGCAGCATATCGCTTTTCAATATCAATCCAAGGTATGATCTGGGCCTTTTTCACCCAGCGATTGCTTACTTTTAGATGCATGCCAACCGGCTGCTTGAAATCCACCAGACTGATCTGACCGTTGCTGTATTTGTACATTCCTATCACCCCGTGTGCAAGCTTTTTGACCTGTTTTGCCGTTTTCCTTGCTCAAATTATACCACAAATCGGTCTCAAAGTCTTGCACTGCAAGGAGTTCAAAATTATTCAGTAGACATTAAATAGCAGTTCGCTTTGGGTCGTTGTGATTACACTGACTGGAAGCGTTTTTATTTCCGCGCAGGCAAAGGATTCCCCAAACAGATTTCCAACGTCAATTTTTCCAAGGATGCTTCTGTTTCCGTAATAGTCATCCTGAACGACCTGGACTTGCCCCGATAGAACGATGCCGAATTTTTNGATGCTTTCGCCGCTGGAAAATACAGTTTGCCCTTTTTCGTAAGGAATCACTTTCGCGCACAGGCATGACAAAAGCGGCTGTAAATTAGCCTCTTCAATACCCTTGAATAATCGCACTGCTTTCAGAACATCCAAATAATTTTTCATAAAATCCTCTTTTGTTGGAATTCCAACAGACTTATTTATTTAAGAATAGTAAACTCAAGACATAAAGTCAATAATAACTTGAAAGCGGGGAACGAAATATGATTCGAAAAATCATCAAAATAGACGAAGCAACGTGCAACGGCTGCGGGCTGTGCGCAAAAGCCTGCCATGAAGGGGCAATCGGCATGGTAAACGGAAAGGCCAAGCTCCTCCGTGACGATTATTGTGACGGTCTCGGCGACTGCCTGCCAGCTTGCCCGACAGGGGCGATCAGCTTTGAGGAACGCGAAGCGAAGGAATACGACGAAGCCGCCGTGAAGAAGAGTAAGCTGAGCAAGCAGGCAGAAACGCTTGCCTGCGGATGTCCGGGCACACAGTCTAAAACTATCCATCGTGAAAATGAGTGTGAGGCTGTCCATCCCAATATCAGCGAAAACAAAAGCCAGTTGTCACAGTGGCCTGTCCAAATCAAGCTTGCGCCGGTCAACGCTCCGTATTTCGCGAATGCCAACCTCCTGATTGCCGCCGACTGTACGGCCTATGCTTACGGAGATTTTCACAACAGGTTTATCCGAAACAAAGTGACGCTGATCGGCTGCCCCAAGTTGGACGAAGGGGATTACAGCGACAAGCTGACCGAGATTATCAGGAACAACGACATTAAAAGCGTTACAGTCGTCCGGATGGAAGTCCCCTGCTGTGGCGGGATCGAAAACGCGGTAAAAAGGGCGCTTCAAAATAGCGGCAAAATGATTCCCTGGCAGGTAGTGACGATTTCGACCGACGGAGAAATTCTTGATTGACAGGAGGCAATAATAATGATAGAAAAAGAGTACAAACTGTCTACTTCCAATGAAAAAGCAATAGAGAAAGTTATATTTGACGAAAACTTGCATTACCTCCACATGGTATTCAACAAAGGTGAGGGCCTGCCGGAGCACTTCTCTAATTCAAACGTGTATATGACCGTCATTCGCGGAAGGCTCTCCATCGGCCTTGATGATCAGGAAATCCATGAGTACGAAGCCGGGACTCTGCTGAAAATTCCGTTTCAAACCAAAATGAATGTCAGAAATGTGCATGACGAAACGCTGGAGCTGATTGTCGTAAAGGCGCCCGCTCCGAAAAGCTGAGAAAGTGTAGGAGGAAACCGGATGAAAAAGTACAGGTGTATTCCCTGCGGGTATATCTTTGATCCCGCGCTTGGCGATCCCGACAGCGGAATCGCGCCCGGTACGGCATTTGAAGATTTACCCGATGATTGGCAGTGTCCCATTTGTTTTGTCGGTAAAGATGAATTTGAACCTGTTGAAGACTGAATTTTAAAGGAGGAAGCAAAAATGAGTATGTTTTGTTATCAGTGTCAGGAAACTGCCGGAGGAAAGGGCTGCGCGGTGCGCGGCGTCTGCGGAAAAACCGAAGAAGTGGCAAAGCTTCAGGATCTTCTGATTTACACTCTCAAGGGCATTTCGGAAATTGTAGTCAAAGGAAAGCTGGACGTCAAAACCCTTGGCGAAACAAATTATGAGGTGCTCAGCAGCCTGTTTATGACCATCACCAACGCGAATTTTGACGACGGCTCGATTGAAAAGCAGATCATGAAAATGATCGCCGTAAGAGACAAGCTCAGAAACTCCGTTACTTCTGCGGGTTTACACGACGCGGCGACTTTCACGGTTAGTTCAAGAGAATCCATGCTGGAAAAGGCCGCAACCGTCGGCGTACTGTCAACCGCAAACGAGGACGTGCGTTCTCTCCGCGAGATGATCACATACGGCCTTAAGGGCATGGCGGCCTACGCCGAGCACGCGAAAAACATCGGAAAAGAAGATTTGGCCATCAACGCCTTCGTCTATGAGGCGCTGGCTGCAACGCTGGACGACTCCCTCTCCGCCGACGATCTTGTCGCGCTGACGCTGAAAACCGGCGAATACGGTGTCAAAGTCATGGCGCTTTTGGACGAGGCAAACACGTCACGGTTCGGCAATCCCGAAATCACCGAAGTCAATATCGGCGTCAGAAAAAATCCTGCGATCCTGATTTCCGGTCACGACCTGACCGATCTGGAGCAGCTTCTGGAGCAGACTAAAGGTACTGGCGTGGATGTGTATACCCACAGCGAGATGCTGCCTGCCCATTATTACCCGGCTTTCAAAAAATACGACAACTTTGCCGGGAACTACGGCAATGCATGGTGGAAGCAGCTTGAGGAATTTGTCTCCTTCCATGGCCCCATCCTCTTTACTACCAACTGCATCGTCCCGCCAAGAAGCGAGGAGGTCCGGGNAACTACGGCAATGCATGGTGGAAGCAGCTTGAGGAATTTGTCTCCTTCCATGGCCCCATCCTCTTTACTACCAACTGCATCGTCCCGCCAAGAAGCGAGGAGGTCCGGGGCAGAATCTTTACCACGGGTTCCACCGGCTATCCCGGCTGCAAGCATATTGAAGCCGATGAGAACGGCAAAAAGGACTTTTCCGAGATCATCGCGCTTGCCAAGACTCTTCCCGCGCCCGATGAGATTGAGACTGGCAGCATTGTAGGCGGCTTTGCCCATAATCAGGTAATTGCCCTGGCCGACAAGGTCGTCGACGCCGTCAAATCCGGCGCGATCAAAAAGTTCTTCGTCATGGCTGGCTGTGACGGGCGCATGAAGTCCAGGGAATACTACACTGAGTTTGCCGAGAAGCTCCCGAAGGACACGGTGATTCTTACGGCGGGCTGCGCGAAGTATCGCTATAATAAACTGAAGCTGGGCGATATCGGCGGGATTCCGAGGGTTCTGGACGCCGGGCAGTGCAACGACTCCTACTCTCTGGCGGTCATCGCCCTGAAGCTCAAAGAAGTGTTTGGACTCGACGATATCAACAAGCTGCCGATTGCCTTCAATATCGCCTGGTACGAACAGAAGGCCGTCATTGTTCTCTTGGCGTTGCTGTACCTGGGTGTGAAAAACATCCACCTTGGCCCCACGCTGCCGGGCTTCCTATCTCCCAATGTGGCCAAGGTGTTGGTTGAAAAATTCGGTATTGCAGGTGTCGGAACAGTTGACGATGACATCAAACTGTTCATGAATGCCTGATAAAGAAAGGAATATCAGCATATGAAAACGGCGATCGACAGAGAAGGCTGTATTTCCTGCGGGTTATGCGCATCAACCTGCCCGGAGGTGTTCCAAATGGCTGATGACGGGCGCGCAGAGGTTTGTGCGGACCCTGTTCCTGAATCTGCGGAAGACGCGGCGGCAGAAGCGCGTGATAACTGTCCCGTCTCTGTTATCACGGTAGAACAACCATGAATCAGCGCCCTTCTGAAAGGTTTTAGCAGTTCAGAAGGGCGCTTTATCATTTAATCATTAATTAACATCGCACTGATTATGGTATAATTGTTATCATCAACTTTTTGTGTTGGGAGGCTGCAAAATGAAAATTGAGGTTATTTTTTTGTGATCTTTCTTGCAACATTCCGCTTCTTCCTTAATTATATAGTTGCTGGCCAATGTGGTCAGACACTACGCATGAAGGGAAATGGTGCATATGGATCAACTCAGTGAAGCGTCATTTGGCAACCACCTGCGTAATGCTTTTGGTGATGTTGACGGCCGCCTGTGCGCCGTAGACTGCGCTCATGACGCTACCCTTGGTGCTGGTGTCCAGTCCGAACTGACCGGCGATGCGCGGAATTTCTCCCGCCGCCAGCATGAGACCAAGCCCCAGCAGCACCTTGTCTGGAAACACCATCAGCCCCGCCACCAGCATCACCGATTGCAGAAATGCCGTCAGGCACAGCCCGACAATCTGCTTGCACCAGCTCACGAAGCCGTCAATATAGCCGCGGGGAACGGAGAACAGATACAGGCTTCCAACGCTTATCATAATGAGCAGGATGCCGCCGCGCTTGAGGTTTGCAAAGAAAATCTTGATTACAGCGTAGCCCATGAGGATAATGACAAAAATGAGCAGGATCGGGCTTGTGGCTATTTCCATCCCAGTCAAAACATCCGAGGACTGCACTTCGGCAATCGTTGTCCCTGCGCCCTGAAAGGTTGTGATGACTTCTGTGGCGAGGTCGCCCACACTGCTGGCGGAGCCGGTCAGTCCCGCAGTCAGCTCGCTCTGCAATGAAATTGCCAGCTTATAAAGCTCCACGGGGACAACGGAAAAGAGCGACGCGGCCATGAAGCCCTTGATGGCGTTCATGCCAGTTTCCTTGATGTTGCCGCGCCCGTTCTGGTAGTTGATTGCCGTGTCAAAGATTGCTACGACCAACCCCACAACATACAGCGCCCAAGCAAGGTAATTGAAAAAGAGGACGATGGACTGCACCCAGCACATATCGAAAAGATCCGCGCCCATGTTGCTCATGGAGGTAAAGAAGCCTGCGAGGAAGCCGATGATATGCCCGTAGACCCAATCCATGATGTCGTCCAGCACGGAGCCTGCAACAAAATCCCATATAAAAATTGACTTTCACCTGCCTTTCTGAGATAGCGAAGGAGCGGTGCTCTTGTGAACGCCGCCCTCTGTCTGCGGATGCTATGCGAGGATCGTCCAGATGTACATGGGCGCGGTCAGCGTGAAAACCAGACACGCGAACAGGATTGCCGGAGCTGCCCACTCAAAGTGACCGCTTTTACGGTATTCAAAGTAGGTCGTGCCAACCTTCACGAAAAAGAACACTGCCAGAATCAAGTCGATGCAGGGAAAGACCACATTGTTGACCACCGTCTTAATCTGGCTCTCGGCGGTTGCCCATGTGCTTTCAACGGCACCCGCGACATCACCGGCCGCAAGCGCGGGAACGGCAAGCATTGCGGCAATAAAAATGACCGCACAGACGGCGGTCAGAAGCTCTGTCCTTTTCAATTTCATCACATCCTTATTCATATTTTGTCGGGGCAATGTGCCAATCGTCCCAAAGGTCGCCGCTGATGGTGACCGGGTCGGAGAGGTTCAGCGACAGCATACCGGCAGGCGTCCAGACATCCATCAAGTAGGTGTACACGCGGTACGCGCCGTCCTTGTACCAAATCGGCGTGAAATGTGTGCGGTTATTGTAGGTGGAATAGTGGTTGGCGGCGAACTCAAATTCTGCGTACAATCCGGTGTGCGTCCACTCCAAGAGCCGCCAGAAATTTGCATAGCCGAATTCAGGGAAATAGCTGACGGCGGTCTGTGCCTCCGTCGTGGCGGAACGCTGGGTGGTGGATACCCGCGCGGTGACAAGCTGGTTCACGCCGTAGCCGGACTTCATGGTATCACCGTGGGCAGTGGGGCATTTGGTATCAGGCGTGAGAACCATGTTTGCGGTCAGTGTAGCGGAATAGCTGTCATAGTCGAACTCCCACCAGCCGTGATCTTCCCACCAACCACCGCCGTCGCCGTCTGACACCCAAACCCAATAGGCGTGCCACCAAGGGACCCATACGTCCCATGTAAGGGAGCTGGCTTCAGGATTCGTCGGCATCGCTGTGAGCGTGAAGCTGTCGTTGCGGTCATCGGCGGTCGGATTGGGCGGATCGTTGCCGGAAAGATCAACGATGTTGACATGAATGCTGGTATCTGCAACTGATCCGCCGCCATTGACTCTCACACCGATCATCATCTCACACGGCTCTGACGGCGTTGTCCAGCGCACCCACGCAAGCTGGCTGTCCCCAGCGGGGTAGTAGACATTGGACACGGTATAGCTGCGCCCATTGATGGTGAATACCACCGACACGGGATTGTCTGGGTCGGACTGACCGCCGCTGACCTCCACCGCCGTGATGACTTCCGTGCTGACGCGATATTCGTAATCGTAGGCTTCCACCGCAGGTGGCTCCGTCACATCGGTGAACCTGACAATACCGATGCCAAGCGCGGCAATGATGTTGGCGTTGCTGGCGGCTTTTGTAGTGCTGCCCGTCCATGCCGGGTAGCCGAGGTCCGCTTTTTCAAGGAAAATTGCCAACGGTAGGTTCTTATGGGACAGCGTGTTTAAATACGCTCTCAGTCCGCCGCTGACTTTTTGATCGTAGAGCGCAGCTTCCGTCGCGGTCATGGCATACTTGTTGCCGAGGTATGAGAGATAGGCAATCGGCTCAATGACCAGCTTGTAATCGCCGCCAATCAGCGTATCGTAATCAAATCCAGTCAGATTGCAGATGGAGCGGAGAACCTGCTCGTCGGTGAAATAGCTCTTGATCTCGGCGATGCTTGCTTTTCCATATTGGGACGAATAGATGATACGGGGAAGGGCTTGCGATGGCTTGTAGAAGATATATTTTGAAGTGTGTAACGAAAGAGATTGGCCGCCAGTGTATAGGACTTTACTCACTTTTCCAAAATGAAAATGTGTTTTTTCAGCATAGCTATAGTTACTCAGGTCGATTGATGTGGCTGCTGGCTTTTGTGTTTCTGCATTGACGATGGTTACGCGCACACCATCCATGCCGGGATTCCAAAAGCTGCCTTTGGCTGCGTCGTTCATACCTCCACCGCCACCATCCAGATTTCCTTCTCCAACGGCAAGGGCGGAAACACAAAGCACAGTGGAAAGCGCAAACACGAGAAGTAAAGATAAAAGGCGTTTCAAAAGATTCCTCCTCTCAAAAAGATACGGAGCGCAACCTTCCGATTGCGCTCCGTTCGTTGTCATGACGGTCAGTCCATCGTGCCGACCTTGTTGCCGTTCTCGTACATATCCTCAACAGGGATTGCTGTACCTCCACCGCCTTCATCTTCCACCCAACCAAAACCCGGTACATAAACTTGACCGGCTGTGCCGCCGTTGGTTGGAGTGGTCGGCGTTTCATTAGCGACGGTTACCGGCGCTACATCACTATTGGTCGGCACCTTGCCCGAGTCGAGTTGTTCCTGCGTCGGCGTGTAGTCAGGCTTTTCAGTAGGTTTGACGGGGTTTGCCTGAATGACCTGCTCGGTCTTATCCGTCTGTTCGGGGATCCTTTCGGCTGTTTCTGAGGGGGATTCCGTTTCCTGCGGAGTCTGTGTATCGATCACGATGTCCGGCGTCGATGCCGGCTCTGCCGTAATTCCTTCGGGTTCGACGCTTTGGGCGGCAGCGTTCTTCACTGTCGCATCGTCTGCATTGGCGGGGCGACTGAACTGCACTGCGATTGCCCATACCAGAGCAACGCACACTACCAGACCGCCGAGGACGATGAGCGTTCGCTTTTCCTTTTCTGCCATTGAGATGCCTCCTTTACACATTTTGCGGGGGTATCCTATCTAATTTGCACCCTACCATACTTTGAAGTCAAAAGCTACCGGAATTTTAGAATTTGGGGATATATTTTGCCTGTGTTTCCAAAGTGAGGTGCAATGCGGGCAGCGGAACGCCGCAGAAGCGAGTCGGCACGTCGAGTAGGATGGTCACATCCGCAAGATAGCCCTCGGCCTCGCGGGAGGAGAGTGCGTTATTATTGACCTCCACCTCCAGCCCGGACAGCGTGTACTCCAAATCCGTGCCGCTGTATTTTCGGTAAACCCCGCTTTCATAGGTGAGTCCCAGCGTGGTGGCAAGCTGCGTGTATACAGTCCCCGTGTCAACGCTCTCATCCCATGCATTGTTTGTCGGGTACCATCCTGCCGCATAACCCTCGCGGGTGGAGTGATACACATCGTCGTAATTGTCGCTGATGACGGAAATGACGGACTGCACCGCCGCGTCCCGCACGCCCTGCACGATGATGCTCAGCCGGAAGTATTCGGCTGTGACGCAGAAAACCAGCAGGAGCGCCAGCGTCACGGCAATCACCAGCGGATACCCCTCGCCGCGGTTGGACTTGAGAATTCTCAGCAGCTTCATCGCCAGTACACCTCACTTTTGCCAGTAGCCTTGGCGGTCAGCGTAATGGGAAACGACCCGATTCTGCCGAACAGCCCAATGTCGGTTTCCAAGGTCACGGCGACCGTCACCTCATCATTGAGCTGAATGTTGCCACTTTTTGACCATTGGACATCGGGCTGGATGCCCAGCCGCTCGGAGAGGACGGTTGCGCGGTTAGAAGTTTCTGCGCCGACTCTGCCGTAGATCTCCGCCTCGCGCACCAGCTCCGTGGCGTAGGTGTCAAGCTGCTGTTTCTGCACGAAAACAGGTAGGACTGTCATTGCCAGCGCCAGCACCATTGCGACCGCCAGCACCAGCACCACAACGTCGATGTAGCCCTCGCCGCGGTTGGATTTGAGGATTTTCAGCACAGTATCTGCACCCCCTGAGATTCCGCTTCGGCGCAGACGTTATCCTGCGTATGATCGTGCGGTACAGTCAGAAACCGCCACACGCCATTCTCATCCTGCTCGGCGCTCTGCACTTCCTGTGCCAGCAGTTCATCAGTGGGGATTTTGATGGAGTATTCGGGATCGCCGGGATGTCCGGCAGCATCGCCGCCGCAGAACAAGCTGTTCGCCTGCTCCACCGTAAGATGAACGAAACCGCCGGGAGTCATCATCTCTAACGTGGAATGCCGGTTTTGCTCAATCAGTTCCTTCACAGTCATGGTGTAATTCACCTCCGTTCAAAAGAGTCCGCCCAGCGAGTTAAGAATTTCATACACGATAATCACGATATACGTTAGCATGAAGCATCCTAGCATGAGAAGCGAGAACACACGGATTTTGGGCGGTATCTTTGCCGCCTCCGCCTTGAGTCGCTGAAGCTCCTGCTGTTTGAGATCGTGGGCAAGCATCTGGAAATACATCCTGCCGTCATCGCCGTGCAGAACGCTGGTCAGCCCCCGCGTGACGTCCGATAGCATCGGCGAACCGACGCGCCGGGACATTCGGTTGAGCGCCAGCTCATAGCTGGATGACCGCATATCTGCCGTCAAGATACCCAGTTCAGCGCCAAGCGCGGTGCCCGCATGGGATTTGTAGGTTTCCAGCATGGTGAGAACATCACGGCTGGACTGAAGCTCCTGCTCCAGCGTAGCGACAAAACGCGGAAGCTCGGCTTCAATCTCGCTGCGATGCTGCTCCATTCCTGCATGCGCTCTGCGGGACTCTTTGAAATAGAGCGTCACCGCCAGCAAAATGAGAACCGGCGCAAGAAGCGGGATAACCGGCAGGCATAGCAGTGCGCCGACAATCGCCATCCCCGGCTTGAGGAAGGTATACGCCGTAAACGCTTCGGGCGTCATGCTGATTCCAGCGGCGGAGAGGTCGACGGTCAAAAGACTTTTCTTGTATTCGTTCATGCGGATATACTTGGAGAGCTTTTCAGCCCACGCATGGAGAAGGACATCGAAGCCGCCGAATTTCTTCAGCCCATTACGGCGCGATGCTGTCAGCATGACTTTTTCCGTTGCCAGCTTCGGGAGCTTCAGGCGGTCAGACGCAATCAGAAATAGTCCAGCCGCGAGAAGAACGCCAAACAAAATTGTAAGGAGTTCCATGCGTCACCTCCTGTACTCAATGGGCTGCGTCAGCTTCATGACTCTCGCGCCTGCAATGAAAATGACCGCCGCGCAGACGGCGAGGACGGCTTGACCGGCAATGGTATGCATCAGGGTATGATACCAGTCGGCATTGATGAGCCGCATCAGCGGCACATTGCCCGCAACGAGAATGACCATCGTAATGAATTCCTTGCGCGGGGCAAACACGAGGGTTTCCAGTTCACCGTTCACGATCCGCATATCCGAGAGCTTTGCTACAATGGGATTCAGGGTGGTTTTCAGATTTCGGTCATGCTGACAGGCGGAGAGCGCCTCGCACCATTCACGGAACACTTCGTTGTCAATGGCGGGCGACATGACGCGGATCGCCGCATCCACATCCGGGTCGATGCATTTGATGCGAGTGAGGAAAGTCTGGAACACGCCCTGCACGGGCGGACGGAGATATTGGAGGTTTTCCTCTACTGCCGTCTGAATATCCTCTGTACGGAGGTAGGCCGTGGTGACAACGGACAGCGCTGTTTCCAGTTCCGCCGTCACCGCTTTTTTGCAATTGTGCGCGGTCAGTTTCACACTCCAGAACGGCAGGAACATCATGCCCACCGCTAAAACCGGCACCATGAACACATTGCCCATGACGATGGCGATGGACGCGCCGATGGCGAACAACAGAAGGGAAACCGCGCAGAGCAAGGAAAATCGGCTGCTTTTGCCGGTGACGGCGAGGACGGTCTGCACCTCGTCGATCTCGCGCCGCAGAAAACTCTTTTTCTTTCTGCCGGTGTCCTCACAGATTTCGTCGCGGATGCTGTGGGGTTTGGCGGTCAGCCGTCTGAAAATATCTTCGGTCATCTCCATTGGAGAGAGCCGGAGCAAAATAAAAGCGCCGGTGATCATACCGACACAGGCAAAAAGGAGGAGCGTATTCATACGGCAGCATCCTCCAACGGGAGAAACTGCGCCAGTAGCTCCGAGGGCATTCCGTTTTCCACAAGCCGCTTTTGCAGACTGCGGGAGGGCGCACAAACCGCTACATGGTGTCCGCTGATAACGGTTTTGTCGCCGTCCATGTGGTTCGCGTCAATGACATAGCGGTAAAGGGTGTTGTACCGGCGCGTCCCGTCCGGCAGAATTTCGCATTCGGCGATCTCCATCAACCGGCGCTTTTTGTTTTCGAGTTGCTTGCAGAATACCACGATGGGATACGCCTCGGTGACATAGTCCATGAGCGTCTGGTCGGACATATCCACCGCGCGTTTGCACAGGGAAACCATGCGGCGGTAAGTCGCTTCACAGGAATTGGAGTGGATGGTGGTGAGGACGGCAACGCCGGTTCGCGCCGCCTCCTGCGCGGCGTTGGCTTCAGCTCCGCGCATTTCGCCGACAAAGACAAGGTCTGGGTTGAAGCGTAGCGAGATGTCCAAGAGACTGATTTGCGTGATACACTGGCGTTCGTTTTCACTGTCGCGGGTGAGCGTATGCACGACGGAGTTGACCACCTGACCGTCCTTCTCCCGGACGAGATCGACCTCACGGGAGCCGCTTTCGATGGTGAACACACGCTTGTTGTCAGGGACAGTCGTGAGGAGCCAGCCCGCAACGGTGGTTTTGCCGGAGCTGGTCGCGCCCGCGACGCAGATAGAAATACCGTAACGCAGGCACAGGGAGAGAAAGTCCAGCATCTGTTCAGTCGCCGTACCGCCGCGCACGAAATCTGCTTTCTGCATGGACTGGGGATTGACAACACGGATGGAGGCGGCAACGCCCACATCCGCATCCACCACCGGGGACTTCATAGCGGCAATGCGGATGTTTTTGGAAAGGTGTCCGGTGACCACGGGATTGGAATTGTCCAGCACCGTGCCGCTGATGTGGAGCATACGGCGGATCATGGCAACAGCGTGTTCCGGGCTTTCAAAATGCTCCTTGAGCTTTTCTGTTCTCCCCCCCGAATACTGGATTTCAATGTCGCGCCATGAGTTGACGTCGATTTCCTCCACGCCGAAGCCATAAATATATTTTGTCAAAAAGCCAAACTCCGCCATTTCCGTGTACAGCGCGTCCGTCAGCTCATCAGGACTCATGCCGGGAACGGCGATACGATGGTCCTGCAAGTATTTGAGGACATATCGCTTGACCTGCTGTTTTGCGTCGCTGCCGCCCCGCGCGATTAGATCGGCGTATTCGGCGGAGATGAACTCCTGCACCTCGCGCAGGACGGAGGAGAAGTCACGTCCCTCAGATGAAGGCTTTGTAAAGAGGTCATGGGTTTTCATACGCCGAATACCTCCTTGGAGATTTTCTGAATTTCTTTCTGAAACGCCTTGCCGTCCTTCAGGCAGAGATCGGCGAGAAGATTTTCGGCGAGAAACTGTTCCTCCAGCTCATAGGAGTACGGGAGTCGGAACGCCATGCCACTGAGCTGCTCCACCGCCTGATAGGGCTTGAGGTTGGAGCCGACCTTATACTGCTTGTCCGCATCCCACGCCTTTTCCGAAAGGAGCGGAAGCTGGGAGGCGAAATAGCTGGCGGATTTTGCGTCGGCGTTGACGAGCCGCAGGACGCTGTCCGCCTCCATCAGCGATACGGCGGAGAGAATATCCGAAGCGATGTAGCTGCCGCAGTCGATGATGACATACGGCGTCAGTTCCCGAAGCGCCGCGATCAGCTCCGTGACCTGCTGCTCAGAGCAGGGCGGATAGCTGTATTCGTTTTCTCCAGCCTTGAGTCCCAGCAGGATAAGATACGGATTTTTCTTCAGCGTCACGCAGTTGTTTTTGACCAGTGGCTCCATCACATGGGCGCCGGCGAGGATACTGCCAAGGGAACGATCACATTCCAGCGCAGATGACGGACAAACGCAGTGGAGCATGGGCGCGGTCATATCCGCAAAAACCAGCGCCACGTTTTTCTTGTGATCGGCAAGATGCTTTGCCAGCTTGACGGAAACTGTCGTTTTCCCACTGCCCAGAGAACCCCAGACAGCAAGAACGCCGGAGCTGTCAGGCATTGACGGCTCCGGCGTATCATCGTCGGTTTTTCGCTTGAAAATGGTGTTCTTGATGAAATTCATTCAGCCGCCTCGCTTTCGGCAGCCTCAGGCGCTTCGACCTCCGGCTCGGCATAGAGAGCGGCAATCAGGTCATCCTGTGCCGTGATGAATTCAGCGGCGGTTTCCGCATCACCGCGGTATACCAGCGCCAGATGCAGCTTGCTGTCCAGCTCCAGCTCCGCCAGCACCTGCGCCTGTTCCGAGGAGACGAGGAAGGTCACGGTGGAGGGCAGCTCCTTTTCGTTCTCATCTCCGGTGGATTCGCCGGTATTGGCGTCGTAGCCGGTGGAGGCGGTCACGCTGATGATTTGGACATACTGGAGTTCAGGCGGCGTGGCGCTCACGCCTGTCCCCTCATAATCCGGTACCATGACGGAGACGATATCGCCGCTCTGGAGTTTGCCGGACAGTCCGTTGGCAAACGCCTTGATCGTCACGGACACCGCCTGCTTACTGCCGTCGAGGTTATAGAGATAGGTGTTTTCCATGCTGGGCGAGTCGGCCAGCTTGTCCGGCAGAAGATAATCGCCCGCAAAGAGGTTGGCGGTGGCGTATTTTCCAACGACGGAATCTGCGTTATATATAATAGTATCTGGCAGATTGTGGCTGCCGACCTCCACGGTCTGCACCATGCTGTCGGTAATCTGCTCTCCCTCGGCGACGTCCCGCGTGATCCGAACGATCTGCGCCGTTTTGGAAAGAGAGCTGTTAAAAAGCGGCGTGACGGCAAAGCAGATGAGCAGAGACAGCACAATGCAGATCACTCCGAGAACGGTTCTGTTTTTGAGTAATTTCATTTAATCCCTCCAATGATGGTTGTAAAAATGATGAACGCGGCGAAGAAGCCGATGGACAGGCACGGCGCAAGCGGGTAGGCTCTGCAACGGATACGGAGCAGTGCGGCGGCGGCATGGATGGCGATTTGTGTGGTCAGACCGATGATCAGCCCCAGCGTACCGGCAGGCAATCCGAGAAAGAAGCCGGAGACCGCGACCAGCTTGATGTCACCGCCGCCAATGCTGCACTCGTCTTTGCACGCGGCGTAGTAGAATGGCAGGCAGAGAGCAATTCCCAAAAGCGAAGCGGGGCTGAAATCAATCAGCCCCGCCAACGCAATCAGGACAATATCAATGGACGGTATCTCACGGCATCGCAGGTCGCAGATGGACGCGCACAGCAGAGCGAAGAAAAACACCGCGCCTTGTAGAAGGAGCGGCATCAGCCCGCGTAGTTGAACATTTCCTGAATCCGCTGCTTCAGGGTGGGCATGACCACATCTGCGAACAGCGCGTACAGACCGGCCAGCAGGAGAGCGCCGAGGACGACGGCAATCAGGATTTTGATGGCGGTGTCAATGTAGCCCTCACCGGAGTTGCTGGCGAGAACGCGATTGGCGCGTGTGCGGCACACGACGGCGCGGACGATCATGCGGTTTGCGCGGTCACGGGTGTGGGTGATGAACGCAGAGACCTTCTGGATGAAATTTTTCATAAACATTTCCTCCTATATTTTGTCGTTTAGCTTACATGGACTGGCTTATCGGGGGAGCCTGTTCGGGCGCGGGCGCATTCTCCACCTGCTTTGCGGCATACTCCGCCTGCTTTGCGGCATACTCCAGCCGCTGCTCGTAGGCGTCCAGCACCACGCCGTTGAACTTCTCTCGGAAGTCCTTGGTCACGGGGAACGCAATGTCCTTATAGTCCTCGCCCAGTTTGAAACTGGGCATGGACACGAACAGGCCGTTCTTGCCCTCCATAACCTTGATGTTGCGAATGGCGAACACGCCGTTGAGATTTGCCGACGCGATGGCGCGGATACTGCCCTCGCTGCGCAGAGAGAGGATGCGGACGTCCACCTCAGTTTCAGGATAGGTATGGGTTTCGACCTTCGCGGGAGCTTTCGTCGCTGCTTTTGCCATAGTTTATTCCTCCTGCTTTTTCAATTTTGACAGCAAAAAAGGACGGCCGTCTGCCGTCCTCTGTGTCACAGATTCTGCTGCCGGGTCTGCTGGGGCGGCTGGAAGGGAATCTCCGTGAAGCCCATTCGGTCGCAGTAGTGGAATTCACTGCCGGAATCGTCGTACAGCTCCACCACATCGGACATAGAGAGCGAATGCCCCTCAAAGCCTGCGGGGTGGTTCAGATTAAACTGCGCGTAAATTGTTTCGAGGTCATTGGTGTCAAGCTGACCCTCCCATACCGGCGTATAGTTCATAGGGTCAGTCTCTCCGTACCGCTTGCAGGCTTCAGCGTAGCCGATGAATTTGAGCCCAATGTCCGCATTTGCCTTGAGCTGCCAAATGCGGATGGACTTGAGACAGATATTGCTTTCGGCGACGGCTTCCTCCACCGGCGCTCCGGCAGAGAGACGGTCATAGATCCCGTCCTTCCACTCGGTGGAGAGTTGCTGCTTTTCGAGAAATGCGGTCATTTCTGCCGTATGAAACAGATTGTCAATGACTGCATTGCTGCCGCGCACATACCCGGCAGGATTGCCATAGCAGATGATGCGGTCATCACGGTCAAGATATATCTTCGGCATAGGGTCTCCTTACTCGAAATAGAAGTCCACCGAATAGGTGATATTGGACTTGTTGTACATACAGTTGTGGTTGGTGTAATAGTAGAATTCCAACTGTGTGTATACGCCTGCGGTCATGGTGTTTGTGAGTGTCACGCCGTTGGTGGTCGTCTGATACGCAAGCTGATCCCACACGCCGGTATTGCGATTATACCCGCGAACTCTGCCGTAATCCGAACCGTTATGTCCGCTGACAGGCGGCACAGTAAAGGTAAAACCGGTAATGGTCGCGCCCTCAATGCCGCCTTCCAGAATGGTGGACTCCGGGCCGGTCAGCGTCATGCCGCCGCCACCGCTGGAAGACGCTACAAAGAAGATGATTGCCGCCCACGGAGATTCCGCACCGGTGGAGTCCACCGCCTTGACGCGCACGACCTGTCTGCCAAGACCGTAGACATAGGACGCGGAGGGGCGATTCTCCCAGACATAGGTGATGGCGTCCCCGTCAGGATCAGTGGAGATTGCATCAATGCTGACCGCCGTGCCGGGAGCCACACTGTTGCCGTCAGGACTGCGTGTGATGACCGGCGTGGATGGCGCGGAGTTGGCAATGGTGAAAGTCTTGGCGACCCACTTGCCGTATGTGCCGGAAGCATCCTTGGCTCTGGCGCGGATAGTGTAAGCTCCCGCGGCGTAATAGCCGTCTGCGGAGAAACCGTCATATTCGATTTCCGTTGCGTCACCATCCGCATCGCTGGCGGTCACGGTGGTTGTCACATAAAACTTCCCACTCTTGACCGTTCTGGTGGGCGTGGCACTGATGGACACAGTGGGCGCGGCGTTGCTGACCACAAAGGTGGTGCTTGTCCACTCGCTGTATGCGCCGGTGATATCCTTGACGCGCGTGCGGATCGTGTGACTGCCGACTTCGTAATACCCGTCAGCAGAGGCACCGTCGTACTCGATTTCGGTGGCATCGCCATCTGCGTCAGAGACAATGGCAGAGATGTCAACAAGGAACTTGCCGTCGCTGGTGGTGCGGGTCGCCGCTGCGGAAACCGTGACGGTGGGCGCGGTATTTATGACGGTGATTTTATGGCTGTCGGTGCAGACTCTGCCGTTTGCGTCTGTAATGGCGGCGGTCAGAACGAAGGCACCCCGCTTGGAGATAGCAATCTCACCACCAATTTCTGTAAGCGCGCCAGTGTAGTCGACCGGCTCACCGTCCTGCGTCAGCGTCCACGCCACCGTATTTTCTCCGATATTTTCTGCGGTCGCAGCCACAGAAAACGCTGTACCATAATGGATGCTCTCCGGCATGGTGAAGCTGAACGCTACAACCGGCAGAACGGTAATGCTCTCACTGTGTGTGAAGCTGCGCCCCAGCGCATCGGTCATGCTTGCCGTGAGGTCATACTCGCCGGGGGCAGTAATGCGTATTTTCCCGCCGAGGGCGTTGAGCGAACCGTCGATTGCAGTAGTCACAGAAGCCGGTACACCGTCCTTCGTTACGCTCCATTCCACGGGCAGAACGTTGTTGTTGCCGGTGGTACGCAGGTCGATGGTAGTATCGGGGTATGCCACGGTGGGCAGCGTGAACGTAATGTCGAGGACGGGCAGGACTTCGCATTTGCCGCCAACCTCATAGAGGAACACTCTGCCGGTTTCGTCGGTGACACGAGCGACCAGCTCGTAAACGCCCGCACGCTTGAAGCGGATGGAGCCGCCGTCGTTGACAAGCGTTCCGTCCACGAAGGTGTTCCAGTCCTGATACCCGAATGTGTTGTCCACCAGCCACTCGACGGTAAGACCGTCGAGGTCAGCATTGTCCACGGAAAGCCCAACCACGCTGTCGGTATGAATGCGCTCCGGCAGCTCATATCTGACAGTCGGCACAGGATAAACAATGAAGTTCTGCGAGTAGCTATACTCTCTGCCGCCGTCATCGGTAAAGCCGGCGGTCAGAATGTAATTGCCAGCCGTGCTGACCTTGAGTTGTCCGCCGCTGTTGGAGAGGCTGCTCTCCAGCACCGCCGCACTGCCATCGCGGGTCAGCGTCCATACTGCGGACTTTTTGCCAATCTCGCCGAAGACGGCTTCGATGGTTACGGTATCATCCGTGTGAAAAATCTCCGGCAGATAAAAGCCCACAGAGCCAACGGGATACACTGTGATCTCCGCGCTGGCGGCAAAGGCTCTGCCGAGCGTGTCGGTGACGGTAGCGGTCAGGGCATACACGCCCTTTTCCGTGAAGCGAATGCTTCCACCTGTGGGATCGCCGTCGATGCAGTCGGCAAGTTCAACCGCCTCGCCGTTGCGGGTCAGCGTCCAGACGGGAGTCATGCCGCACAGCTCGCCAGTGACGGCAACGGTAACTGCTTTGTCCGTATGCGCCACCGCAGGCATTGTGACCACAGGACTTGCCACGGGATACACCGTGGTCGTGCCAGTGCAAACCATCTCACGGCCTGCGCTGTTCTTGACGGTTCCAGTCAAAACATATTCGCCGCTCTCGACAAAGGACAGCACGGCGGTTTCGGGGAAGTCCTCCGGCAGCGCGGCTTTCGCGCCATTCACGGTGAGCGCCCAAGCGGTGCTGACGGCATTGGTGCTGGTGACTTCGACCACGGTACTTTCCCCGACGTAGGCTGTTTCGGGCAACGAGAAGGTTATCGTTGTGGGTGCGGGAGGCGTATAACTCCCGCCACCGCCGCTGGGCGTTGTCGTTGTCTGCTTTTCCTGCGCCGCGTTATAAGCTGCCTTTGCCGTCTGTGCGCGGACGAGCATGGCAAATACCTCGGCGCGGGTCGCGGTATCCTCCAGCCGTAGTGTTCCGTCCTCATAGCCCTTCAGAACGCCGTATTCCATTGCGGCTTTGGCAAAGCTGTCATTATCCTCGCAGTCATTGCCGCCATCGATGGCGCGGACGAGGATGCGGGTCATCTCGCAGCGGGTGATGAACTCATCCGGCGCAAAGCTGCCGCCGTATTCCTTCGCGCAGATGATACCGGCAGCAGTCAGCGCGATGATCTGCGGCCGCGCCCAGCATCCTTCGAGGTCGTCAAAGGGCACTTCATTGTCCGTGCCCTTGCAGCCGAACACCCGCGCGGTCAGCGCGGCAAATTCGGCGCGGCAGATCGTATTGTCCGGGCGTACGGTTCCGTCCGGGTAGCCGCAGACGATGCCTTGCTCGGCGAGGGCGAGGATGGTATCCTCCGCCCAATGGCCGTCGATATCCGAGAAAGTCCGCTCTGCCGCGAAGCCTGAAACGCACAGCGATAGCATCAGGGTCAGCGTGAGGATGATACAGGTGATTTTCTTTTTCAAATTGATCCCTCCTTACATTGTCTGGACGCCGAACGACTGCTCCTGCGGCTGGTTCATCTGCGCCAGCTTTTCCTTCGCCCAATCGGGCAGATGCTCATCCTTGAGCACGCCGCAGAAATCCGAGCGGTTCCAGCGTGTCTGTTCTCCGTCGCCGAGGCAGGTGGCGAACACCGTTCTGCCGCGGGCGTTAGGACGGCTGCCGAAGCCGCCGGTACAGAGCCAGAGCTGGTTCTGCTGGCTCCAGCATTCCTCCTTCAGCGTGTCTGGCGAAAGGACGATCACTTTTCCCTCGTAATTCAGCGCCGCATCGTCCGGCTCACAGTGCTCCGCGCCGAACAGACCCAGCGCCTCATACGCCTTGCGCGCATTTCTGGCGAACATATCCACCAGACCGGGATGCGCGTCGCAGACGAATTGGCAGCGGTGATTGTCGTTGTCGGGTATGAAAAAGCGCTTTGCCCATTCCTTATTCTCGTGGGAAAACCGTCCGTCATAGTCCTTATATTGAATGGTGTTGGCGAGAACGAAGTTCACGCGCTTGAAGCCGTACTTCTCCAGCATCTCGCCGACGCACTCCGGGTCGAGTCGGTCATCGTGATAGAGATTGGCGATGCTCTTTTGGATATCCCCGGCGCAGGCGATGTTCTCCCGCCAGCTTTCACGCCAAAGTGCGATTTCACCACGGCTTCGTGCATCACTGGCGGAATAGGGATAGACATATTTATCCGGCATAAACCACCTCGTCGCGCTTCACAAGGCTGCGGAGAACACCGACATCAATTTTATTCTCGGCAAAGAGATTGCGGAGCGGTTCCGGCAGTTCCTCGGCGAAGTGCTCATCCAGCACCGTCGTGGGCGTGACGATGATACGCCCGTCCTCTACGAACGCTTCCAGTCCTGTGCCAACGGGGAAACCCGCCTCGTCCAGCAGACAGGGTGGCAGCTCAATGCCGCAGCATTCGGGATGCTCACAGGACTGGTATTCGCAGTCCTCGTCCGGACAGCTTTCCTCAACGAGGTCGTCGCAGGCACACAGCAGCATCGCCATCAGCCCGTCCGTCAGCTCCGTGAGCGTACCGATGGCCGCTACCATCTCTGAGGCAGTAATGGAATCGTTCAGCAGAACGATTGCACTCTCGCCCACATGGGCATTTACAGGGCCAGCATCCATCTGCGCCAGCATCAGAGTGGCGAGGGGAACGGACATTGCGGTGTTGGGCTGCTTGTTCAACTTAAATTTCATGGGTTTATTCCTCCTGTATTATTATGATTTTGGTTCATGGATCAGCTCGTAGCGTTCTGAGTCCTCATCATCGGGGATGAAAAACATATTGAGCTGTGCGTTGCGTTTCGCTGCAAATGTGCGGGGATCGTAGTTGGTCATGATGATTTCTTCATACTCACTGCCGACGACGAGAGACATACTGTTTGGGCGCTTGGTGTAGAAAACGTAGAAATCTTGGTAGAGGTCGCAGATGAACGGGCAGTAGTTGTAGCTCACCATGACATAGCCGCGGCATTTCGCCAGCGCGTCGTGGAGCCGGATGTGATCCTTTTTTGAAAACCCTACGGCGTAGCAGCTTTCGGCCTCGTAGTAGGGCGGGTCGCAGTAAAACACCGCGTCGTCGCGGTCGTACTGCTCAATAAGCGCCTGAAAGTCCTTGTTTTCAATAACCACATCGGAAAGGCGGCGAGAGCATTCCCAAACGAGAGAAAAGAACTTGCGGAGATCGCAGCTTTTCCCTGCGAAGGATTTGCCACCGGCGCTGAAGCTGTAACGGATGAGCTTGAAATAGTCTGCCGCACGCTTCACATCGCCGCGCTCCGCTTTCGTGAGGAGCAGACTCTTGATCTCCTCATATTGCAGCGGCGTGAGGTAACGCTCGGTCAGCTCCAATTGCTCGGCGAGGTAGTCGCGGGTGAAAACCTCCTTTCCAAAGAATTTGCTAATGACATTGAAATCGTCGCGCGCGTTCAGCGGAAGAAAGCCAAGCTCACGGATGAGCGCCATCGTCCGGTTTTTGACGCAAAAAAAGAGGTTTACAAGATCCGAGTTGAAATCGTTGTAAACCTCTAAACAGCCGGAACGCAGGGGCCGGTTCATCAGCACCGTACCGCTGCCGCCGAACACGTCGATTACGCGGGAATAGCTGGGCGGGAACAGCTTGTCGATGAGCCAGAGCAGCTTGCTCTTTCCACCCACCCAGCTCAAAAAGCTCTTGATGGCCTGAATAAAATCACCGCCCTCTGTCGAAGGAGTCCAGCGCGGTTTCCAGACCTTCGATTGCCACAAACAGTCCACCCGCCATACGTCTAAGCTGGCGGATGGTGGAGTAGACCTCTCCGGCGGTCACGCAGTAGAAATATCCGTCCTGACTGCTGCCGATGGGCGCACCCTCTCTGCGCAGACGGTTGACCGTCTTTCTCAGCTCGTTGCCGCTGATATGCAGCTCCTGTTCCAGCGCGGCGCTTTTGATGGCTTTGCCTTTTCCGGGGGCGCTGTGCTTGAGATACTCGTATACTTTTTCTTCGTTCAAATAATTTCCCCGTTTCTAAACGCAAAAAAGCGCCGCCTTCCTGACTTCGTGTCTGTCAGAAAGACGGCGCTCATTTTTGGGTTACGATTCAGTTTTTACCTTGTGACTTCCAATGAAAACGGATTGATGATGATAACGGCCTTGCCCTTTGACCGCACATAGGAGACGGTCTGCTCTGTGTTCGTCAAGTAGAAAGTGCATAAAAAGGGCCCCAAGAAGTACATAGTCTGGTCAGCACCAGCATGGTTGGTTGCCGAGCCCTTTTGGAGGCCCGGTTCTGCATTTTTGGGGCCCTTTTGGAGGCCCGGTTCTGCATTTTTGGGGACCTTTTGGGGGACCCAATTCTGCATTTTTGGAAGCAGTCCTTCGTATAGGGCTTCTGGAGCATGGTTTCCTTGTCACACTCGCAATCACTTTCAGAGAGTGCAGACAGCTAATTCAAAACCGTCAGTTGCACTGATTCTTAATGTTTCGGAAGCGTTGGGTGTTCCCGTGGAACTGCTAATGAAAACAAAGCAATAACAGCATTTTGCACCCGCCATTTGGCGGGCGCTTTTCTTATGTGAGCCTGAACAAAAAATCGTCCGACTGCGTCTGCTGCTTTGCGCCGATATATGCCGACTCGTCGCGTGTGAGGACGAAGCCGTTGCTTTCAAGCTGCTCCGCGGCGTATTCCTCGTAATGGAACGCTGCCGCTGCTGCTTCTGGCAGATCAATGTGATGTGCCGCCAATTCCTTTTCAGCATACTCCTTCAGCACGGACACCGGCACCAGTTCAAAATCACGGAGCCGGTCAGAGATGTCCAACGCTTTGGCAAGACTGTGGCAATCCTCGTATTCCAGTGCCGCGGCAAAGAGTTGCTCAAAATTTGGCTGCCCCTGACCACGCTCATCAAGGACAAAGCCGAGATTCTGCCCGTCATAGATGAGATCGTTGATGCTGGAATACTGTGTGAGCAGATCGCCGGCTTCCGGCAGGATGCACTTCACGTCCAGCACCGAGCAGTCATTGATGGACGAAACGCCCAGCGCATTCAGCGCAACGCTGATTTCACCACCGCCTTCCTCATTGACGTCCGAATAGTCCGGCAGCCGCACCCATACGCCGTCAGGGTGGGAGGCGGACGACAGCTTGAGCTTGACGCTCCAATCCGTGTCCTCGCATTTGCCGAGGTTTTCGCCGTTGTACTGGATATGGTGCGGCGATGACGGATATTGGATATAGCAGCCGCCCACGAACAGGCCGGGATGATCGTCCTCATAGCTTTTGCCGAGTTTCTCCGTATTCATGAACTCCCACAGCGTTTTCGAAACGCGCTGCTCACCCAGCAGGTATTCGCCCAGCGCATCGTAGCTTCCAGCGGCGATGCATTCGCAGTCTGCCAGTGAGAGCAGGTGATTGATAAAGTCCGCGCTCGTAGCAGGTGGGGATTTTTGCGTCAGCGCCGTAAGGCACAGGGCCTCTTTTGCAGTCAGTGTTTCCAGCCGATTCCGCAGCCAGAGCTGCTCTGCGTCGGTCACAGGGAGATTAGCATAATCGGTCATCGCATTTCCATCCCTTCTTCATTTCTCTGCTCCAGCGGGGCAAGGAATGGCTGGTAATCATCCCGCAACAGATGTCCGTACTCGGAAATTATAGCATTGTCGCGCTCCAAGACTGCTCTGCCGTATCCGGTGATATCGACATATTTGGTAAGCAGAGCCGCATGCTTCCCGTCACCCACCATCAGGCGCAGTTCCGAGAGCGACATCTCTCGCGGACTGCTGATCCTGCGGTCGAGAATGAAATAGTCCGTCTGCTCCATGAGCTGAACCGCCTGCTCCAGCGAATTGCATGGGATACTTTCCATCATGGCTTTGTAGGTGATGGCAGCGGAACCTTTCAGCTCCGCAAGCTGCGCGGCAAAGGCGTTGATGTCGGAAAGCTTTGTTTCCCGCTCAATGAGCGGTGCCAGAACAGGGACGCGGCAGTCAAGGCAGCGGGAGAAGGTTTCAGGGAGCGGTTCCTTCGTGGGCAGGCAGATCTGAGTGCAGTTCGCCGCTTCCAGCAGTATCTGATACTCCGGCGTTTTGGGCGTGAAGTCCATATTCCGATACGCTTCCACAAGGTCGGCATGCTGTACCACATAGCCGCCGTCTGTGAGCACGCCACCCTCGGTGATCCGCTGCTCACGCCCAATTTTGGCATAGTCCAGATACGCAAGTACCTTTTCGGGTAGATCGTCATATTCAGGCAGAAAGCCGCCGTCCACATAGAATTTGCCGAGCTGCTCGTCGTTGGTGACCTCCGGCACCACATGACAGCAGTCGGCGCTGACGGCGAGATCAATGAGCCGCGGTAAGGTGATGGCACCGTCCTTTTTGCCAATGTCCATCTGCACCAGACCGCCAAACGCCGAGCTCTGCCACTCGTCCAGATTGGAGAGTTTCTCTGTGAGGGCGTTCAGCTCATAAAAGTCGCAGTCCTCGGTCAGTAGAGGCACCAGCGATTTAAAGCCGTACCATTCCGTGATTTCCCAGTACGGCTTTTCGCTATCCTCCAGCCGGAGCTTGTCCATCGCGTCCAGCAGCTCATAGGGTGATGCGAGTAGCGCCAGTTCCGTTCCTGCTTCTGTGTTAGAATTGCCGAGGTAAACCGTCAGGATTTTATCCAAGCGTCATTCCACCCATTTGCGGAGTCAGCTCATAGGTCTTGGGATCTGCGCTGGGAACGCCCCAGCCGTGCATGGAGCCGCACTCCATTGCCTGACGCTGCGCGGCGGTGACGCCCAACCTCTCGTTGTTGTAGTCGGCCAGTTCAACATTCCTCTGCCTGTCGCCGGTGTCCCAATCCGAGGGGTAGTAGCCGCTCTCACCGCGTTTGATGCAAATCAGCTCACCGGTGCTGGGAAGCGTGGAGAAGCACAGTTCGGGAAGCCCCTTTGCCAGCTTTGGCGTGAACAGCTCTGATTCCGTTTGAACACTCCAATTCTCCCACTGCCAGAGATGGGCGTAGATCTCGCCGTCCGGCGTTATGATCTCTCTTTGTTCAAAACCCTCACCGAAACCGTCGCTGGCCTGCCCGGAAATATAGTCCTTGAGCGTGTCCAGCTCACCTGCCGTCAGCTCGCCGATAACCTTGCACTCGGCCACGCCCCAGAGCTTGCCGTCGCGCACCTCTGCGGAGAATACATAGGTCTTTACCTTCTGCTTTACGCTGTCGTTTCCGTCATGGTAGGTCATCATGCCAAACTCGGCTTCTCCCGCCCCACGTTCCCGCAGGAGGGCGGCGGTGATGTTGTGCAGATATTTTGCCGCCTCGGAATTGCTCAGCGGCGTCGGCTCGGACTCCAAGTCGCCCCATTCGTCGCGCTCATAAGCATCCACGGCCATGGGCATATAAAGCTTGAGCGTGTGCGCTTCATCCGGCAGGACGGAAAAGCTGTCCTCGCCCAGCACCACGCCCAGTGCGCGGCCGTTGTCCCAATTTACGTGGAAGGTACCGATATCGTCGATGGCCTTCAGCGTTCCCATCGTACCCGGCTCCACCGGGTTGTAGGGGTCTTTCATCTCCCGCAGGCGTATGCGGCTGCCTGCGGGGAACTGCTCCCGCAGAAATCTCAGCCATTCGCGGTTCATTTCCATTTTACATTCCTCCTACAATATAGTTATGGTTTAAGGCACGGTAGCCAACCGTGTCTTTTTCCATCTCAAAGCTGAAGCTGTTAGAATGAAGGTAAATGGCCTGACGATCACATTCCTGGACTGACACGTCCGCATGGGAGTCTGTCAGCCGTCTCTCTCATTCGCAGCATTCGATTTGCGCAGGTTGTACCACCCAGCCCCTCGGTGCGTTCGTGTCACTCAGGAGATTGAACAAGCGATGAGGAAAAGCGGTCGCCATATCCAATCAAACAGGAGAAATTTTATGAACGCTGTTGGAATTGATGTGTCTAAGGGAAAGAGCATGGTGGCGGCTCTACGCCCAATGGGCGAAGTAGTGATACTGCCAAGGGAATATCCTCACACAGAAGTCGGATTAGAGTAGATGGCATATACCATCATCGCTCTCGGTGAAGAAACGAGGGTCATCATGGAAGCCACAGGGCGTTATCATGAGCCGGTGGCAGCTGCACTACACGAATGTGGAATTTTCGTTTTTGTTTTGAATCCACTGTTCATCAAGCAAAATGGTGGCGGCTCGATTAGGAAGATAAAGACAGACAAAGCAGACGCCATGTGTGCCAAAACTCATTGCCGCCATGACCGAAGTCCATGCGAACATGACCGATGGCTGTCAGCTCCGCATCCTGCTCCGGCATCATGGCATAAAAAATGCCCGCCTCTGATTCAGAAGCGGGACGGATGGTGAATTTGTGATTATCTTCGGGATAGACAAGGCCGCGTTCCTCACAGAAATCCTTGAGGGTAAGATGGTATCCGCAGAAATCCAGTCGGCCCTTCAGCCGCTTGAAGCCCTCCTTTGGAATCCTGACCGGCTCATGGGTTAGAATGGTACCGGCGTGGTTGACGGCCACGCTGGGTTCCATCGTCACCGGTTCGCCGGGGTCATAGTTGCTGCCGCGCAGATCGTAGCAGTACCAGTCCTCCGGCATACTGTCGTGGTCGATGCGGGAATTTGTGAACAGCGCGGGTTTGCCGAACAGTTCGATATATTCGTATTCTTCTTCTCTGGCGTTGACGCTTATGGGGATTATCTCCTTATCATTTTGTAGTTAAACAAGATACCACAGCGGGGCGCGAATAGCAATGGATACTTGAGCCAGACCAGAAATGCTGATATAATGGCGTGGAATACATACGAAAGGTCATGAGCGCATGATTTATACCTGCCAGCGATGTAAATTTACTTTTAAGCGGACTGGGAAAGTGGAGACCTGCCCCGACTGCGGCAGTGACAGTATCCGTCCGGCAACGGACGAGGAAATCGCCGATTTTGAGAGATACGTCAAGGAATTTCAGAAGACGTCTCAACCTGAATAGCACGTTATACGTCCTCCGGGTCATCGGCGCGGGTGAGATGAAGTGTTATCATTCCTGACCTCCCATCTGAAACCCCTGTTCCGCCGGTTTCTCCTGCATCAGTTCGTCGAGGCTCATGGTTCCATTAAAGCTGATGTAGCCGCGGTCGGTGAAAACACCGCTGTCCCGTTCCAATCGGTCTGCGCCGTATTTTGCGAAGTCGATATAACCGGCGAGGTTTTCATCGTACTCAAAATGACCTGATTGCATGATTATGTACTTGCCGAGTTCCTCCGGGGTATGCACCTTGGGGACGAACTCAAAGAGGTCGAGGTTCTCGGCTAACTGACGCACCTGAGAAGAATACTCCGGCTTTGCCAGTTCGACTGCGGCACCCAACTTGGCGTAAGCACCTTGGTCGAGCTTTGCGATTGCCGCGCACATCTCGTTCAGATCGTGCAGCCCCTCATGCTCCATGTCAAGGCAGACGTCGACTTCCGTGGGGAGGCAACTTCCCTGAAACCGCAGGCGCATATCCTCATACCCGTCGACGCCGCCCCGCAGCATGGTGCGCTCAATTTGCGCCTGCGTCATCGGGAGCAAGAAGTGGGAGAGGTTTTCCTCAGTTTCCGGCTTTGAGAGAGAAGATATCTCCACCTCCAAGAGACTGGCTTCATAGCTGTACTCCGGGAAAATCCGCATTTTGTAAAGCTCCACCATCTCAAAGCCGTTATCGTAGACCACGCCGTAGGGGGTGACTCTGCCGACTTCGCCCTCCAGCATGGCAAGAGCAACTTTACGGAAATCCATGCCATGCATTTCGTCCAGCGACGCGCCATTCCCCAGCGTCAGATAGTGCCTGCACCCCAATGCTTTGAGGTCATTGAAGTCCGTGACTACCGTGACCTCCTGACAGCAGAAGGTCAGGTTGATAAGCTCATCCATGCAGCACAGGTCGAGCCGAGCGGCCATGCCCTGAAACTGCGTTTTCTCATATTCGTCGAAGCTGTCCAGCCGCTTGGCGAGATAGTCCAACTCGTCGATGTTGACTGACTGGTTCTCCAGTCGTTTGAGAATGAGATAATCGCCGCGAACCTCATTGACATGGCAGTCACGCTTGAGCGCATCGCCGATTTCGAGCTTCTCGAGCATTTCCATGATCTCATCGTACTGATCATTGGGAATGGGAAACGGTATGGACATCTCGCCGTACTCAGGATGCTGGGAGTTTTCCATGACTGCTTTGATTATCATAACCGTGCCTCCTTCACATTTTCATTTCAAAACTGCTGTCGGGTTCATCCTGCTCCAGCGGAGAAGACATAAGCATATCTGTCATGAAGTCGATGCCGCCAACATCGCAAGCGGCCTTGAGTGCCTCATCAAAGATGCCGCAGTCGCGGCGGGCTTGAACCGTGAAAAACGCCTTGGCGATATGGGGGATGGCATCCTCGTATGTGCTGACCATCAGTTCACCCGCTGGCGTGATTCGCATGAAGTGACCGTCTACATCGCCCTTGTAGAAATGAGCACCGTTTCCATTCAGTCGGGTGACATGATCTTCAATCCAGCTGCCCTCACTACTCTGCGTGATTTCCTGCCAACGCTTGAAATCTTCATCCAAGTGCAGACACCTCCCGTTCACATCTTTTTTCCTCGTCCGTTCTCATACAGCTTCCATCGCCATGCCAGCAGATGAAGCCATGCGCTGGGTAAGGGCAGCCCTCGCAGTGGTCGGTCTGCTTGCAGAATACCGGCTCCGGTACGGGCATCGTCATCACATTAACCTGCGCTTGGATTCTGATAAATTGACCTGTACTTCGGGAACGCCTTGCGAACATCGTTCTCAGTCCTTTCCTAAAAAATAAAACTGCGGCAGTTTTGGGACTGCCACAGCTCTGATCACATATTCAGTTGCTGGCTCTGTGTTTGCTGCTGCTCCGATGCGGCGATCTGTTCCGCAACATCTGGCAGAACGCATTCGATCTGCTCACGGATACCTTTGAACGTTTTATACTGGTCGTCGCTGAGAATGATTCCATCCTCCAGCATCGCGCAGCCATGGTAAATCGCCGTAAGCTGCTCATTGTAAAAAAACCGGTGCTTGTCCACAAATCCGCACCGGATAGCAAAGTCCTGCTTGGCGGCTTCATAATCGTTGCCGGCATAATGCCCGTGATTCACGCCTGTGCGGCCATAGTCCCAATCCCATGTGACAAACTGAACGCCGCACCGGGAACTGAAACGTCCCGCGAGGACAGAGCCGTTGAAATCTGCGAGAAGCTTATACTGCTCATCCAGTCCGGTGACCGTCAAAAAGGGCGCTGCCTCCATATTCTTCATGTATTCTTTGACACACGTCACGGTGTCTGCAACGCAGTCGCGGGCTTTTTCCTTTTCTGCACTGTTGACATCGGCAGAGAAATAGCGGATGCCGTTTTCCGTGGCGTTGCACAGCGGCTCACCGCCATAGTAGATGGGAAGCGCATCGCCATCCGGCGGCTGCGGCTCGAAGCCGTCACGCTTGAGGATGCAGGTGAGTTCCTCAAAGTAACGGGCGCGGGGTGTGGATTCGGTTTTGTCCATGTTCTTTGCGTCCTGTTCATTTTTGTTGTTGAACGAAAAAAAGCCCAGCAGTTCGTAGAACTGCCGGGCTGATATACTCGTGGGATGCGAACCGGGCGGGGTGCTCGTTTTTGACCGCTTTGGGGATGCGAACCGGGTGGGTACTGTTTTTTTGAGGCCAAAATCGTGATTTTTTACTTTTTTCGGGGATGCGAACCTCAAAAAGGCGTTTTAGCGGGAAATTGGAAGATTTGGGCCGACTTCAAAAATCGGAGCAATTTCGGAGATGCGAACCGAGTGGGTTCAGTACAATTTTGCTCCTGTTAAAATCTTGCTTTCTGAGAAAATAAAAAATGCCGTGAAACCATTGATTTCACGGCATTTCTTGGTGGAGACGAAGAGGATCGAACTCTCGACCTTACGGATGCGAACCGTACGCTCTCCCGAGTGGTCCGCAAAGCGGGCCCTTCCTTTTATCCTCGAAATCGCCGCTTTTCGTGCGGGGATGCGAACCACGCAGCGGACCAACCGCGCACGGTTCGCAATGTTCATTAGCCCACAAAACCATATGATTAAATTATTTGTCTTCCAGAGGTTCAATATCTTCAACTGGTCGAATAGAGCGTTTGCTGACATAGCCCTGATAGACTTCGTTCGTATTGGGGTCTTCAAATTCTATCAGATAATAATAGGGTTCATCTCCAACAATCTCGACGATTTGATCCTGCTTGACCTGACATATAATCTCGGAATCAGCTGAGGGCGATTCTTTTACGGAAGCAGCTTTCAATAAGGTACCTATTCCGGCAGGTATCAGAGCTACGGCAATGTTTATGATAATCGGAAGAATAATACAGATAAATACCCAAGCCAAGACAGGATTCTTTGCCTTGTACGCAATAGCCTTACTCATTATTTTCTGTTGCCAGTCTGCCGGATCGTCGGAAATCTCAGCTAAGTCACGCTCCAATTCACTTTTATCATCATCTGACAAACGGGATATATCGTCATCTTTGCATTCAGGAATATTCAACTCATCAAGTTTGCCTAAGACATCAGACAGAGTAGCTCGCTTTGCTGTTTGAGTTAATTCCGGGTATGAATAAGCAAAGAAATCTCGCAATGACGAATCAATATTTGGCAGTATGGAATTCAGCCAAGACGTCTGCTGGTGCATTTGTTCCCATGCTGGACTAACCAGAGCAGAAATTTTCTGAGTCTGCTGTGTGAACTCTATTAGAGAAGAAGACATTGCCGACATATTCAAACCTTGTATAGCTTGAAAACTTGCGGAGTTTACAAGACTACTCATAGCTTGCTGTGCACCGAGCAGGCTGTTGAGTGCATCAGATGAAAAACTTTTTTCAATTAGCTGCTGTGTTTCGAGCAATTTCCGAATGGCTGAATCGCCAAATAAAGCTCCAAATTGATTAAACGCTGCAATGGGTGCCATATCATTTTCACCTGACTTCGACTTGTAATAAATGTGGCTTACTCCGCCAAGCATTCTAATTCAACTTTTTGAAGAATGAACACTTTGAAGGAGCTATTGGGTACTGATTATCCCTTGGACTTTTGTTTTGCTTCCTTTTCTAATGCCTTGATGGTGTCGATGTACGCTTGCTCCACCGGGGCAATGGCCTGTACCTGATATTTGCGGTATTCTGCAGTTGCTTTTTCAATAGCCTTTGCATGGCTGACTGCACCGCTGCCTTCCAGAAGCTTTCTGCCGCTGGAGGATAGTACGGAATCAAGCTGCTGAACATAATCGCTCATGTACATGGGCCTGTGTTCAATCGCGCTGATTTCAGCCAAGTCAAAATATCCGGACACAAGGTTGTTCAGGATTCGAAGTTCGTTTTCATTGAGATAGTTTTTTGCAATGCCGATATCTTTCATAGCAGGAACGTCGCCAGAGAAGGATGTCAACCCCATGAATGGTTTTTCTGCATCAGCGCGCTCGTATATCACCTCGGCGGCTGTGTGTCCGTGAGTGGCAAAATGAAGCTTATTTTGAACAATTTTGAAAAAACGCAAAGATTCCTCACCCTTGGGATCGTAGTCAACGCTGGTCGCATACAGATCCAGGACCTGACGATACAGAACTTTTTCCGAGGAACGGATGTCACGGATACGGTCAAGCAGCTCGCGCCAGTAATTGCCGCCGCCGAGTTGCTTCAAACGCTCATCATTCATGGAAAACCCTTTAATCAGGTATTCCTTCAGAATCGAGTTCGCCCAAATGCGGAACTGTGTGCCGCGTATGGATTTGACACGGTAACCAACAGAAATAATCACATCCAGACTGTAAAACGCTACCGGCTTATCCGAATTTGCAATGTGCAAATTTTGCACATTGCTTTTTTCATCCAGTTCGCCTTCAGCAAAAATATTTCTAATGTGCTTGGAGATCACGCTACGTTCACGCTGAAAAAGCTCCGACATCTGTGCCTGTGTCAACCAGACGGTATCGTTCTCCATCTTGACATTGATATGTGTCAAGCCATCTTCAGTCTTGTAGATGATTACTTCGCCTTTATCATCAGCAGGGTTATTTTTTTTACTCATAGCGGAACACGCTCCCTTCACTCGGCTTTATTCAGTCGTACCAGCAGTCCTCGACACCCGTCTTCAATATCGCGCCAAGTCGCGTGGAAGTCTCTGGTGTACCACGGGTCTTCTACGTTGCCGGGGCGGTCGGTATAGCTCATCAGCAGGTGTAGTTTGTCCGCATAGTCGCCGCCGCAGATCCGGTACATGTTGCGCAGGTTTTCCTGATCCATACCGATCAGCAGATCGAAGTAGTCGTAGTCTGTGTTCGTGAGCTGCCGTGCCGCTTTGCCGGCGCAGCTGATTCCATGCCCCGAAAGCAGTTTCCGCACAGGCGGATACACGGGATTGCCGATTTCCTCGGTACTGGTGGCCGCAGAGAATATTTCGAATTGCTCCGAAATTCCTGCCTTGCGCGTCAAATCTTTCATGATAAACTCCGCCATCGGGCTGCGACAGATATTGCCGTGGCAGATAAAAAGTATCTTTGTCATGTACTTCCTCCGGGATGTCTTGTTGCATTTCAGTATAGCATGATTCCGATACTTCGTCGAGGACAAGCTCGTTGGAAGATGAGCCCTTTTGGGGGAAAAATCATTCCGTTACATCATTTCCATTCCGCTGAGATACTGTGCCTCGGTAATGTTCAAATCAATCCGGATACCATAGTTTTGGCTTATTGTGACGGCCTTGATCAGGTAGGACGCTACCATCTTTTTCTCCTCCAGCGAAGCGCCGTCATAAATTTCCGCCCAGGAGAGGAGCCGCTGATGTTCCGCCTTAATCTCCTCAGTCAACTCTGCGGTTTCAGTCGCTTTATTCTGCAAATCTTCAATTTTTGCAGACAGATCGTTGACGCTTTGCTGTACGACATCCATTCGTTTTTTGACCTGCTCCGGCGTAAATACGCAGGTGCCTTCGATGGAATCCAGCATCAGGCCTTCCCATTTGGAAAGCTCCTTGCTGCTCTTGACATACTCCGCTTTGACTGCTTTAAGCTGCTTTTGGTATGTGGTGGTCGTTGAGGTGATCTGCCGCTTCAGCAATTCACTTTCCTTCACGTCTTTGGCACGGAAGAAAATGCCGGATAGGATGGAATCAACCACCTGATCCACTTTTTCTGCGCGATAGGTAGAAGGGCCGTCGCACAGGTCTCTATGCTGCGTTCGATTGTAGCATTTGTAGATNGGAATTCGCTCCCGNACCTCGCCGTTCATGGCATGATGGCTTTTACGAGCGGTGGACGCAAAAATGCGGCCACCGCAGTGACCGCAATAAACATTTCCGGAGAGCAATGTCCTGCCGACATTTCGCCGTGGACACATTCTGTCGGGACGGGACACCTCAATTTCCTCACCGTCTGCCAATTCCACCGTTTGCGCTGCCGCAGCACATTTCTCTTCGTACTCGGCGCTGCGCTGTTCACGGGCTTTTTCCACTCTCTGAAACTGCTCCGGTTCCACGATCTGCAGTTCTGAAAAGATTTCGGACTGCGTATCTCCGCTTCGGAGGATTCCGACGTACATGATATTTCTCAAAATGTTTTGGATGGAAGAGTAGTGGAATGGCTCGCCGGTGCGCATATTGACGATTCCTTCTTCCACCAAGCTGGAGGAAATTTTTCTGCCGCCGTATCCATACCGATCNGAGAGNTCAAAGATCTTCTGAACCGTCACCGCTTCTGTCGGCTCCACGGCAATGTCGTATAGCTCACGGTTCTTCTTCCCGGTACGTCCGTTCTTTACGAGCTTGTACCCGTATGGCGCGCAGCCGCCGCGAAACCGTCCTTCCTGGACAATCTGGGCAAGGCGGGTTTTGGTACGGATCGACGTTTTGATGCTCTCGCCGGATGCCTGCCAGTACCGTATGTAGTTCAGCAGTTTATCCACATGGTTGTCAAAACGCTGCTGGCCTTCCTCTGCGCTCCAAACCTCAACCCCATTTTTTACAAACCATTCTACGACAAACGGCGTTTCATCCTCCTTGCGGCCCAGACGGTCAAACATGAATACAAGAAGAATATCAAATTTGCCANCCGCAGCGTCTTTCTGAATTTCCTGAATCGCGTCGCGGTCTTTTGCGGAGACTTTGAAACCAGAGACGCCCTTTTCACTGAATTCTTTGACAATCTCCCAGTCGTCCTTGTCAGCGGCAAATTCGTGGCACCGCTGCTTTTGCATGGGAATATCGTCCTTTTCAACCTGCTGTTTCGTGGAAACACGATACAGACAGTAAACGCGTTTTGCCATGATGCTCCCTCCCTTACTGCGCCTGGCAGCGGAGATAGGCCGCCTTCAGAACATCCTTGACCAGTTTCGGAATTTCGTCGCTGCCGGAATCCGAAAAGGAAAGGCGAACGGTAATGCCGTCAATCACAGTTTCTGTGATTTCCTTTTCCTGTGTCGCCGTGTCCTGTGTCATATTCATTACTGCTCATCTCCTCATCCATAAAATCCAAAAGGGCCTGCTGCAACCGATCTTTCGCGGCAGGCAGATCATCGGGTAATTCTTCGGTCATACCGGCCGCAAGACCCAGCGAATCCGAAATTGTGTGCAATTCCTGTACGTTCAGGTTGGGCTCCTGGCAAATCAGGATTGCGCCNTCCACAACAATCATCTGAATATCCGCATCCTCTGCAATTTTGGCCTGACGCAGAAGATCCGCTGGGATTTGAAACCGTGGTTCCGCGTCGATTTCCGTCAAAGAATTTTTCGTAAGCAGAAACTCACGAAAGTATTCTTTTCGCCGTCTTCCGTCAAAAACGCCACCCTGACGTGCATTCCGGCAAACAGGCCCATTGCAATCAGCTCTCTTGAGGGAATCTTTAGATTCCCGTGTTGATTGATCGTATAGCTGTTTTCTGAAATCATCATTCCAATTACCTCGTTTCAAACTTAATATCACAAAAATAGGGGCCGCTCCGTTTGGCTGAGCAAGCCTGTGGCTAAGTTCTTACATGATGAGCGACCCCCATGGCTTCTGACATTAAGTCAGATTTGAAAAATNGCNCTGTTCGACACTACTCCCCGAACCAAGGCGACGAACGAGAACAGCGGCTGGCGCCGCTTCATGGGAATCCAACCCCTCCGAGGATCTCTCCGAGCCGCCCCCATTGCTTGAAACTGTGGCTGGGCGGAAGTATCATTGTAGGCTTACGGGATTATTGCGCAGCGGCTTGCCGAAGCCGCCTGCCGGGGATGGGTGCGCGCTCGCCGCCTTTTGGCCGTTCGCTTAATGGAGAAATCTCCACAGGCGGGTCTTGGCGCATCCCCGGTATCGCTTTCCTGTTTCGCAGGACCGTTAGCTAACGTATTCTCGCTGTCGGATATGACCGCGCGGGGCGGTGTTTTTCAAGGAACAATGCAGGGACTTGAAATGATCCCTTCACCTATCGCGGCAAAAACGGGTTCTTGACACCCTGTTTTTCAAAATATTTTCTAATTTTCTTTTTGGACGCAAGAAGTGATCTGGATATATTCTGCTGAGAGGTGCCCTCTCTTTTGGCAATTGCATGGGTGGAAACGCCATCCACGCAGAACATCCACATACGGCGACGCTGCAGGTCGGTAAGGCATTCTGCGATACTGCTCATGAGCAGGCAGCAGATCGCTTTCCGATCCTGTTCTTCGATTTCAGCAACAAAGGAATCCTCCACCGATGCAACTGCGACAGCCATTTCTGAGATTCCTTCCAAGAAAAGCGTGTTGTCTGAGTATGCATGGCACTCACACTCGACATCATGATAATTTTCATCGGACCACGCTTTGAAACGAAGAAACTCTTCTTGGCTGGGGAAGTTCTCACGGGTGAGTCGGATCAAGCTACCATCCGAATCCTCATATACGATGGCGTCCCTGTCTTTTTTGTTGAGCGCATAGATGCTTTTTGAATAAAACATTTTGTAACCTCCGAATTTTTGAATTTTGATTGGAAATCAAAATTCGGAGGTCACGGGTATTCAGCGATCTGGCATTGCCATTGGCCGCAGAACATAAAAAGTCCTTTCCCGAGCAGATGGGAAAGGACTTTTAACGCGGTACAAAGCAATCGGGCAGCGTGCGTAAATGCACAAAAAAGCGCCGTATAAAGCGGAATGGACACAGCGGTTCTGTGATCCAATCCGGCTTTGTACGGCGCTTGGCAGTCTCCTCAGATTTTCATCTGATTCTCTCCGCTTGCTCGATTAGAAGTCGTATTGCGAATGATTCAATTGTAGGAGATCTATCGGTGCTGGCGATCCCGCCGCCGGCAGGCGGTGTAAACGTGCCGACGTTTCATGCGGCGGAAATAGCCGAGATTTACCGGGTATTCCTCTTTGCACTTTTTGCAGAATACCATCTTGTGGCCGGTAATATCGGAAAACACGCGTTCAACCAGATAGCCGCAGTAGGGGCAGTAGATATCCCGGAGTGTCAATACCGCGGCTTCCTGCTTGGAGTCGGACAGTTTCTGTCTTGTCTCGTCTGAAAGCTCTCTTTTTTGGTGATAGGCACGAACCTCGCTCATCAGGCATCACCGCCTGTCCCAATGCCAAGTTCGCCGACAATGTATTCCGAAATGTCATGCCGCTGCAGGATACCCAGCTCCTTGAGCCGATACAGAAAAGCCGCAAAGGACGCACCTATTGCGTTAGCCATTTCNTGAATCAGCAGACGGTCTGAAACGCGAAGGANGCTGTCGCCGTAAATCGGGATGTGCTCTGGCGCGTCAAACGCTTTCATCACATTCCAGAGTATAAATTGGGGCATCAGCAGCGAGGCACCCAGCCGGTCTAAAGTGATGGTTTTAAACTTCTTATGCAGTGGTCGCTAATATTCATCTGCAGAAAAAGAGATTGCTTTGACCGGGCATGAGTTGACTGCCTTCATAAGCTTCTCCTGATCGATCTCTTCACTGATTTCTTTAAGAGAAGCTTTTTTGTTCTGAATCTCAAATAATTCCGGGTAGTTTTTTGTACATAAAGAGCACCCCATACAGGCGGATCTGTTGATAGCGGGGCCNCTCTGATTTGCCTTGAGCTGAGGCAGGTCATCATCCTTTACAATTTTCGCTGTGATCCATGAAAAAACAACGATGGCGATGACAGTCAAAACCCAGCGAACCGCCATAAACTTAAATCCCAGGAATTTTAGCTCATTTAATAGCATCGGGACTTTTATCACTGCCCATGCGCTTAAAATGATAACCAGATTTCTGACGGAAGCGCCTTTCTTATGCAGCATCACGCACAGCGGAAACGCCGCGTAGATTGGGCCCGCAGATATACTTCCAAGCGCAAGAGAAAGAACGACGCCTTTTACTTTTGCTTCCTTTCCAAGGTACTTCATGATTTTTTCCTTGGGAACCCATAAATCCAGGAGAGCAGTCAAAACAAATATGACCGGCATGATCATAATCATTTCTTTTATGTAATAGAAGCTGTTCTTGACAGAGGCGATCCCCATGTTCTGGTTTATAATAAACATAACAATGTAAGCTGCCGCAATGAATATGATAAACAGGTTTTCTTTTGCTTTTCGCAGAACCTTCATACAATCACCCCCATAACAAGCGCAATAATAATTGCAAATATAAAACTCAGCCCGTTTCTCACGGCGGTAAATTTTAAGCCAAACTCACGCCTTTCCAGCGGAAATGTGACGATACCGACCATCGTAAGCGTTGTCAGAAAAGCGACGGAGGGAACTATCCCNTTTGCGTTAGCCATTTCCTGAATCAGCAGACGGTCTGGAAACGGCGAAGGATTGCTGTCGCCCGTAAATCGGGATGTGCTCTGGCGCGTTAAAACGCTTTCATTCACATGTGCTCAGACGCGTCAAACGCTTTCATCACATTCCAGGTGGCTTTCGATATATTTAGTTATTGAAACCCATACGAGCTAAAAAGAAGGTTTAAAACTCCTTATTCAGTTGTCGCTAATTTTTCATCTGCAGAAAAAGAAATTGCTTTGACCGGGCAAGAGTTTACTGCCTTCATAAGCTTCTCCTGATCGATCTCTTCACTGATTTCTTTAAGAGAAGCTTTTTTGTTCTGAATCTCAAATAATTCCGGGTAGTTTTTTGTACATAAAGAGCACCCCATACAGGCGGATCTGTTGATAGCGGGGCCACTCTGATTTGCCTTGAGCTGAGGCAGGTCATCATCCTTTACAATTTTCGCTGTGATCCATGAAAAAACAACGATGGCGATGACAGTCAAAACCCAGCGAACCGCCATAAACTTAAATCCCAGGAATTTTAGCTCATTTAATAGCATCGGGACTTTTATCACTGCCCATGCGCTTAAAATGATAACCAGATTTCTGACGGAAGCGCCTTTCTTATGCAGCATCACGCACAGCGGAAACGCCGCGTAGATTGGGCCCGCAGATATACTTCCAAGCGCAAGAGAAAGAACGACGCCTTTTACTTTTGCTTCCTTTCCAAGGTACTTCATGATTTTTTCCTTGGGAACCCATAAATCCAGGAGAGCAGTCAAAACAAATATGACCGGCATGATCATAATCATTTCTTTTATGTAATAGAAGCTGTTCTTGACAGAGGCGATCCCCATGTTCTGGTTTATAATAAACATAACAATGTAAGCTGCCGCAATGAATATGATAAACAGGTTTTCTTTTGCTTTTCGCAGAACCTTCATACAATCACCCCCATAACAAGCGCAATAATAATTGCAAATATAAAACTCAGCCCGTTTCTCACGGCGGTAAATTTTAAGCCAAACTCACGCCTTTCCAGCGGAAATGTGACGATACCGACCATCGTAAGCGTTGTCAGAAAAGCGACGGAGGGAACTATCCCTACGCCCGCGTGCACGAGCGTACCAACCAGCGGAAAAGCGATAAATGCCGGAATCAGGGTAATTGCTCCGAACGCGGCAGCAATAACAGTGGCCAAAAGTACCGACTGCTTGCCGACAAATTCGGCAATGTTCTCAGGCGGGAATACAGTCAGGATTAAACCAATCAAAAAAATAATGGACAAAATACTGCCCAGCATTCCTTTGCCCATGCCAAACGCCATTTTGAGGGCCTGCTTTGTTTTCCCCTTATCCTTGGCAAAAGAAAATATTAGGAATATGGCGGTTCCGATCCACATTGCCAAAGTCAATACATCCATGTAATACCTCCTACAATCTGTTTGATAAGATTATAGGGGGTATTATTCAATTAAAATAGACACCTATGTTTCTTTTTGCTATAATATTCAAAAAGGAGCGGTCTATATGATAATTGAGAAAATACGGCGCATACCCTTGCTTTCGGAAATGGATACCGCCGTTTTGGATAGATGTATTGCGNAAAANCANNTNNTTGTCAGGCATTACNCAAAGGGNGCGACGGTNCACCATCAGCATGAAGCCTGTTCTGTGCTCGACGTTGTTTTATCGGGAAAGCTTGTAGCGTATTCCTTGTCGGAAAACGGTTCCGCGATTACTATGTTTGAGTTTCAAAAAGACAGTATCATCGGAGCCAATTTGCTGTTTGGAGAAAACACCAACTATCCATTGAATATTTACAGCGTAACACCTTGCGATGTGCTTCATATATCGAGAGAAGCGGTTATGGAATTTCTGCATGACTATCACTTTGTCATGCGGTATATAAAATCCTTGTCTCTGAATTCACAAGGCATGAATCGGAAGATTACAATGCTGACACAAAAAACGCTGCGCGAGAATTTAATGGACTATCTCAAGCAACAATCCATTATTCAAGGCTCTTCGAAAATCATCCTCCCTTTCAGCAAAAAAGAACTTGCCGACTACCTGGGCGTTCAAAGGCCGTCGTTGTTCAGGGAACTGAAAAAAATGAAGGACGAGGGAATCATTGAAATTAGTAACCGCACGATACAGCTATAACAGATCGAACTGGTTTTTGTGAAACTTTAGAACGCCGTCATCCCTGAGCTTTGAAAGCTCGGCCGACATGGCGCTGCGCTCGACGGAAAGGTAGTCCGCCAGTTCCTGCCGGTTGAATGGAATGCAAAAGTGACTGCTTCCCGATTTCTTGGCCTCAACCGAAAGGTAGGCCAGAAGTTTTTCACGGGTGGTGCGTTTTGAGGTAAATTCAATTTTCTGCGTCAGCGATATGTTTTTCATGGATACGATATTCAACATATTCTGAATGAGCCTGCTGTGAAAACCGCACGCCTTGGCGCACGGGACGGCCAGCCTGTGACAGTCAATAAAGAGAAGCTCGCTTTCGGTCGTTGTGATTACACTGACCGGAAGCGTTTTTATTTCCGCGCAGGCAAAGGATTCCCCAAACAGATTTCCAACGTCAATTTTTCCAAGGATGCTTCTGTTTCCGTAATAGTCATCCTGAACGACCTGGACTTGCCCCGATAGAACGATGCCGAATTTTTCGATGCTTTCGCCGCTGGAAAATACAGTTTGCCCTTTTTCGTAAGGAATCACTTTCGCGCACAGGCATGACAAAAGCGGCTGTAAATCAGCCTCTTCAATACCCTTAAATAATCGTACTGCTTTCAGCACATCCAAATAATTTTTCATAAAATCCTCTTTTGTTGGAATTCCAACAGACTTATTTATTTAAGAATAGTAAACTCAAGACATAAAGTCAATAATAACCTGAAAAAGCGCACTCGGAAAAAGAGGTGAACGGAACATGATTCGAAAAATTATCAGAATTGATGAAGAGAAATGCAACGGCTGCGGTCTGTGCGCAAAAGCCTGCCATGAAGGGGCAATCGGCATGGTAAACGGAAAGGCCAAGCTCCTCCGCGACGATTATTGCGACGGTCTCGGCGACTGCCTGCCAGCCTGCCCGACAGGAGCGATCAGCTTCGAAGAACGCGAAGCAAAGGAATACGACGAAGCCGCCGTGAAGAAGAGTAAGCTGAGCAAGCCGGCAGAAACGCTGGCCTGCGGATGTCCGGGCACACAGTCTAAAACCATCCATCGGGAAAATGAGTGTGAGGCCGTCCATCCCAATATCAGCGTAAACAAAAGCCAGTTGTCACAGTGGCCNGTCCAAATCAAACTTGCGCCGGTCAACGCTCCGTATTTCACGGACGCAAACCTGCTGGTCGCCGCCGACTGTACGGCCTATGCTTACGGAGATTTTCACAACCGGTTTATCCGGAACAAAGTGACTCTGATCGGCTGCCCTAAGCTTGACGAAGGGGATTACAGCGACAANCTNACNGAGATNATNAGGANNAACNACATTAAAAGCGTNACNGTNGTNNGNATGGAANTTCCCTGCTGNGGCGGGATCGAAAACGCGGTAAAAAGGGCGCTTCAAAATAGCGGCAAAATGATTCCCTGGCAGGTAGTGACGATTTCAACCGACGGAAAAATTCTTGATTGACAGGAGGGTATCATAATGGTAGAAAAAGAGTATAAGCTGTCTACTTCCAATGAAAAAGCGATAGAAAAAGTCATATTTGACGAAAACCTGCATTACCTCCACATGGTATTCAACAAAGGCGAGGGACTGCCGGAGCACTTATCCAATTCAAACGTGTATATGACCGTCATTCGCGGAAGNCTCTCCATCGGCCTTGATGATCAGGAAATCCATGAGTACGAAGCCGGGACTCTGCTGAAAATTCCGTTTCAAACCAAAATGAATGTCAGAAATGTGCATGACGAAACGCTGGAGCTGATTGTCGTAAAGGCGCCAGCTCCGAAAAGCTGAGAAAGCGAAGGAGGAAACCGGATGAAAAAGTACAGGTGTATTCCCTGCGGGTATATCTATGATCCCGCGCTTGGNGATCCCGACAGCGGNATCGCGCCCGGNACGGCATTTGAAGATTTACCCGATGATTGGCAGTGCCCCATTTGTTTTGTCGGTAAAGANGAATTTGAACCTGTTGAAGACTGAATTTTAAAGGAGGAAGCAAAAATGAGTATGTTTTGTTATCAGTGTCAGGAAACTGCCGGAGGAAAGGGCTGCGCGGTGCGCGGCGTCTGCGGAAAAACCGAAGAAGTGGCAAAGCTTCAGGATCTTCTGATTTACACTCTCAAGGGCATTTCGGAAATTGTAGTCAAAGGAAAGCTGGACGTCAAAACCCTCGGCGAGACAAACTATGAAGTTCTCAGCAGCCTGTTCATGACCATCACCAACGCGAATTTCGACGACGGATCGATTGAAATGCAGATCATGAAAATGATCGCCGTAAGAGACAAGCTCAGAAATTCCATTGCTTCTGCGGGTCTACACGACGCGGCGACTTTCATGGTTAGTTCAAGAGAATCCATGCTGGAAAANGCCGCTACCGTCGGTGTGCTGTCAACCGCAAACGAGGACGTGCGGTCTCTCCGCGAGATGATCACATACGGTCTTAAGGGCATGGCGGCCTACGCCGAGCACGCGAAAAACATCGGAAAAGAAGATTNGNCNATCAACGCCTTCATCTATGAGGCGCTGGCGGCAACGCTGGACGATTCCCTCTCCGCCGATGATCTGGTGGCGCTGACGCTGAAGACCGGAGAATACGGCGTCAAAGTCATGGCGCTTTTGGACGAGGCCAACACGTCACGGTTCGGCAATCCCGAAATCACCGAGGTCAATATTGGCGTCCGTAAAAATCCCGCGATTTTGATTTCCGGCCACGACCTGACTGATCTGGAGCAACTTTTGGAGCAGACCAAAGGTACCGGCGTGGATGTGTATACCCACAGTGAGATGCTGCCCGCCCATTATTACCCGGCTTTCAAGAAATATGAAAATTTCGTGGGCAACTACGGCAACGCATGGTGGAAGCAGCTTGAGGAATTTGTCTCCTTCCATGGCCCCATCCTCTTTACTACCAACTGCATCGTACCGCCAAGAAGCGAAGAGGTCCGGGGCAGGATCTTTACAACGGGTTCCACGGGCTATCCCGGCTGCAAGCACATTGAAGCCGACGAGAACGGCAAAAAGGATTTNTCCGAAATCATCGCGCTTGCCAAGACTCTTCCCGCGCCCGATGAGATTGAGACTGGCAGCATTGTAGGCGGCTTTGCCCATAATCAGGTAATTGCCCTGGCCGACAAGGTCGTCGACGCCGTCAAATCCGGCGCGATCAAAAAGTTCTTCGTCATGGCTGGCTGTGACGGGCGCATGAAGTCCAGGGAATACTACACTGAGTTTGCCGAGAAGCTCCCGAAGGACACAGTGATTCTTACGGCGGGCTGCGCGAAGTATCGCTATAATAAACTGAAGCTGGGCGATATCGGCGGGATTCCGAGGGTTCTGGACGCTGGGCAGTGCAACGACTCCTATTCTCTGGCGGTCATTGCCCTGAAACTCAAAGAGGTATTTGGACTCGACGATATTAACAAGCTGCCGATTGCTTTCAATATCGCCTGGTACGAACAGAAGGCCGTCATTGTTCTCTTGGCGTTGCTGTACCTGGGTGTGAAGAACATCCACCTCGGCCCCACGCTGCCGGGCTTCCTGTCTCCCAATGTGGCCAAGGTGTTGGTTGAAAAATTCGGTATTGCAGGTGTCGGGACAGTTGACGATGACATCAAACTGTTCATGAATGCCTGATAAAGAAAGGAACATCAGCATATGAAAGCGACGATCGACAGAGAAGGCTGTATTTCCTGCGGGCTATGCGCATCAACCTGTCCGGAGGTATTCCGGATGGCTGATGACGGGCGTGCGGAGATTTGCACAGACCCTGTTCCTGAATCTGCGGAAGACGCGGCGGCAGAAGCGCGTGATAACTGTCCCGTCTCTGTTATCACGGTAGAATAACCATGAACCAGCGCCCTTCTGAAGGTTTTGGCAGTTCAGAAGGGCGCTTCAACATTTAATCATTTATTTAACATCGCACTGATTATGGTATAATTGTTAGCATCAATTTAATGTTGGGAGGCTGCAAAATGAGAATCGGGGTTATTATTGAAACCAAGGAATTTGAGAAGTCCTGGAACGCGATGCGTTTTGCCGTTACAGCCAGAAAGGGCGGAAATGAAGTGAAGGTTTTTCTTATGGGGGAAGCTGTTGAAATTGAGAGCCTTCACCACGAAAAATTTGACGTGGCTGCTCAGGTTGAGGCATTTCATGAGGCAGGCGGGGAAATTCTCGCTTGTGGCACTTGCCTCAAATCAAGGAATATGGACGGCAGCGAAGTCTGCCCGTTATCCACTATGATTGATTGCCTGAAGATGGTGGAATGGGCGGATAAAACGGTAACCTTTTAAAGAGAGGCAGGGGGCGCGAAATGAACCTTATTGGGCAGATAATCAACGCTATGATTGCCTATTACACCGGGGATGTTCGGCGAATCAACCATTTTCTGAAGGTATACGGTTTTGCAAAGGCAATCGGAGAGATGGAAGGTTTAGACGAAAGCACGCAGAAGATTCTTGAGATTGCGGCGCTTACTCATGACATTGGGATTAAAAACAGCGAGAAAAAGTACAACAGCTCCGCTGGAAACTATCAGCAGATCGAAGGTCCGCCTGAAGCAAAAAAGCTTCTGGAGGGGTTAGGCATCGAATTGGGTGTTATTGACCGTGTATGCTGGCTTATCGCGCATCATCATACCTATACCGACATTCAGGGAATCGATTATCAGATACTGGTTGAGGCAGACTTTCTTGTTAATTTTTATGAGGATGATATGTCGAATAACTCCGTTCACAGTGTCGGTGATAAAATGTTTAAAACATTGAGTGGGAAAGCTATTCTAAACGCAATATATGCTTAAAGGAAAATTAGATCAATAATTGGAGTGAATACAAAAAAAGCGGTCCTGGCAGATTTGAACTGTCAGGCCGCTTTTAATCTATTATCTGGAGGTCTTATGTTGACAACGGATGAAAAAATGCTTGATTCTCAGCAAATAGCCCCGCTTTTACCTGACAACATCGGGACAACTCAATCCTCAGGATTAAATCATTTATCTGGATGTCCGGATAATCTGTCGGTAGCGGTCAGGGTATAGGAAATATCCGCTTGCTAGCCGAGACCGTTGCCGCCGTTTTGTGGCTGCCGGTCAATGGCATTGCCAGTGATGCAGATGGTATCCGGTTCGCGTGAAACCAGAGGAACGTTGTTGCCGCCGGTCCCATACCGAGCCGACATGGTGGGCGCGACTTTGTGCGGGCCGGTGTATCTGGCATCGATCCCGTNNTTTTCGTATACCAGCGGCTGATGCCCTTTTACATCGGCACGGAGTGTGCCGGTGTGATCGAGAGACAGATCCATGCGTTGTCCGCCCTGGTCATTTAGGCCAGCGTTTCACCGCTGGCAAAGCTGACCCTGCCAATGACTGGCGGCTCCTGCTGCGCCATGTCCAGCTCCTGCTGGCGCTTATCAAAGCAGGTCAGGTACGCCTGATAGTCTCCGGGCTTGGGATTGCAGCGCAGGCAGTAGCGGTAATGCTCGGTTTCCGCCACATAGCCGTACTGACCGGAATTTTTGCTTAACTCCCCGCCGTTGTTGTAGCAGTAGTTGGACATGGAGGACAGGTCCTTCAACACGGTTTTCCGAAATTCATCCACCACGCCATTCAGCTCTGTTTTGAACTCCGGTGAGTTTAATGTCTCGTCGCCGCGCGTCCACCAGGTGTGCCAGAACTCTTTGCCGCCATGGCCAAAGTCCATGCGGACATGGCCGATGCAGCCAAGTTCTGTGTCTTTCTCCGGCGTCATGGCATAAAAAAAGCCTGCCTCTGATTCAGAAGCGGGTCGGAGCTTGAATGTTTGATTGTCCGCTGGGTAAGAGATATCATGTTCCTCACAGAACGCCTGAAAGGTCAGGTGCTCGTCAAGGAAATCCAGACTGTTTCCCAGTCGCAGGAAGCCCTCGCCGGGGATGTTGATTTTCTCGTGGGTCAGGACGCAGCCGGCGTGGTTGATTACCACATACGGCTCAATGGTGACCGGCTCGCCGGGATCGTCGTCGCTGCCGCGCAGGTCGTAGCAGTACCAGCCGTCCGGGACACTGTTAGTCTGAATGCGGGCGCTGGTAAACAGCGCAGGTTTGCCGAACAGCTCAATGTGTTCGTATTCTTCTTTCCTGGCATTCACACGCATGGACTTCATCTCCTTTATGTTTTTTATAGCTACACAACATACCACAGCGTGGCAGCGATAGCTACTGTTTCTTGCGTGGGGAGGGCTCAGATGTTATACTGAACTCACAGACTTATCGGAATTTGAAATACGGATCATTTATAAATTGCGCAAATGGACAGAAATAAGGGAGGGACTTTATTGAGTAAACCGTTATCAGAAATGTCATTGGTAGAATTGTGGGAGCTATTTCCAATTCAATTGACAGAGCATCAAATCTGTTGGAAGGATTGGTATCAAATAGAAAAAGGTCATCTCGTGTCAATCCTTCCAAACGCAGTGAAAATTAATCATATTGGCAGTACGGCGATCAATGGCATATGGGCAAAACCAATCATTGATATTTTAGTGGAAGCCAATTTGAATGACTATGAAGCAATCAAAAGCCTGCTTTTATGCAATACTTATTTATGCATGGCGCAAACTGCTACCCGTATTGATTTTAACATGGGGTATACCCCCAACGGTTTTGCTGAAAAGGTATTTCATTTACATCTCAGAGAATTCGGTGACAACGATGAGCTATATTTCAGGGATTATCTGAACGAACATCCGGAGATTGCAATAGCATATGAAAAATTGAAGCTGTCTCTTTGGAAGCAGTTCGAGCATAATCGTGATGGATATACGGAAAGCAAGACAGCATTTGTGAATGAATATACGCAAAAGGCGATCATGCAATATGGAGAAATATACAGATGATTTCTATTTTGTGAGTACGTTGAGTTGCCTGTAATGAGCAAACTGTAAAGCTGCCAAATTCCCGCTTTGCGAGTAGATCACCAAGGGAGGAAATACGCCTTGAATTCTGAACCAGAATCCATAAAACAAGCGCCGCTGACCAACGGGGACTTATACCGCCGTCAGATGGCCATGCTAAAGAGCTTTCTCGAACACGGAGCCATCTCGCCGGAGCAGTACCGCACCAGTGCCGATGGCTTAACACTAAAAATGCACTTACAGCCGAAGGAGTAATTCTTCGGCTGCTTTTTTCTTGCATCACTCCATCTTCAGCTCCGGCCCCATATTCCGGGCAGAGTCGCCCTGCATCAATTCGTCCAAACTCAGTGTGCCATGGTAAGATACATAGCCCCGATCATTGAATTGTCCCTGCTCGTTTTCCACGTGCTCCTTGCCGTATTTAGCGAAGTCGATGTAACCGGCGAGATTTTCATCGTACTCATAATGGCCGGAATCCATGATCATGTACTTGCCGTATTCCTCCGGCGTACGTACCTTGGAAACGTAGTCGAACTGCTCCAACTCTTTCGCCAGATTGGCGATCTGGCCGGCCTGTTCCGGCTTCGTGAACAGAATGACCGCGCCCAGCTTCTCACGCTCGGCCTGATTCAGCGGCTGGATGGCACGGCACATCTCATTGAGGTCGATCAGGTTTTCGTTCTCAAAATCCAGCGCTGCGTCAACTTCTTCCAAAAGCGCGCTTTCCAAAAAGCGCAGGCACATATCTTCAGAAAAGTTGCTTCCTGCTCGTGCTATGGCACGCGCCTGCTGTATCTGTGTGATCGGCAGGTAGAGGTAAGTTACCGGACTGTCTGCCGAAGCATACCGTGAACTCATCTCCACCTCCATAATGCAGTCCTCGTAGCAATATTCCGGGAAATTACGGCCGTCATAGAGCTGTGACATTTCAAAGCCGTTGTCATAAACCACGCCGTAGGGGGTGACCCGCCCGACCTCGCCGTCGAGCAATGCCAGCGCTACCGAGCGGAAGTCCCTGCCCTGCATCTCCTCCATGGACGCCCCGCCGCCCAGCGTCAGGTAGTGCCTGCGCCCAAGAGATTCCAGATTGTTAAAGTCCGTGACCACGGTGACCTCCTGACAGCAGAAGGTCAGGTTGATGAACTCGTCCACGCCATGGAGATCCAGCCGGGACGCCATACCCTGAAACTCTGTTTTCTCATAATCGTCGAAGCTGTCCAGCCGCTTGGCGAGGTAATCCAGTTCATCGAGGTTTACATTGGTCCTTTCCAGTTGTTTCAGTACCGGAAAACCGCCGCTGACTTCATCAATGCGGCAGTCGCGCCTGACCGCATCACCGATCTCCAGAGGTCCCAACAGCGCAATGGTGTTGTCGTATTCCGCTTTCGGAATCGGGAAGGGCACTGTGACCACACCGGATTCCGGGTGATGCTGATTTGACAGTACTGCTTGAAATTGCATATCGCGTCCTCCTTATATTCTCATTTCAAAGTCCATTTTCGCCACCGATATAGTAGAGACGATCACTGCTGTTTAGACGGGTGATGGAATCGATTTTTTGCATATCTGTGCGAAGGCAGCTCTCATCACGATTCCAGCAGATAAAGCCATGCCGGGGATAGGGACAGCTTTTACATCGCTCGAACAAGGTACAAACGGGACGTTCCTCCCGCACAGGCGGATTTTCCGGTGCAGACAGGGGTGGACGCCTGCGTCGGTTATATACATGCTCCACTGTGATTTCCTTTCTGAATGCAAAAAAGCACCGGAGTCTTCATGATGAAAACTTCGGCGCTTTTTATGCTAATTTATTTTATATAGTTGGCTCTGTGAATGCAGATTCCTCCTGCGGCTGGTCTTGTGCAATCCGCTGCTGCAAATCAGGCACGAGATTTGTGATTTGCTCCTGTATTTTGCCAAGGCATTTTTCCCGGTCATAGGTGAGATTATAAGGATGATCCAGCGTATCCTGAACGCATCGATATATTTCCGTGAGGTGCTCGGGGGAGAAGAGCTGTTGCTCCCAAACAAGGCCGCTGCGCACGGCGAAGTCCTTCTTCGCCGCTTCGTAATGGTTCGACATATAATGTCCCTGGGATACGCCGGTCCGCTCATAGTCCCAATCCCATGTCACGAACTGAACGCCAAGACGGCTGGAATGACCGGCAAGGACAACACCGTTGAAATCGGCCAGCAGCTTGTACGTCTCGTCCAGCCCCTGCGCCTTGAGAAGCGGAGCCGCATCCATGAGTTTCATATACTCCGACACAGTTTCCGCAGTCTGGGTTACTTCTTGCAAAGCATCTTCGCGCTCCACGCTTCCGATATCCGCGTCCCGGTATCTTACGCTCCCGGTTTCGCTGATCCGGCAGAGGGGAAGCCTGTCTACCAATACGGGCAGCAGTCCATTGTCAGGGACGGAAGTATCATAGCCGTCTCGCCGCAGGGCGATGCCGATCTCCGCAAAAAAATCAGTCCTATTTTTCGAATCATTCTGTTTCATTCCGTTCACTCCTTATATTGCATTTTGATAAAATAAAAAGGCCAACATTCTTTGCAGAATGTTGGCCCTGAGCACCCTATTGTACTTCTGGGGAGAAGTTCGATTTTTCTTGATATTGCAATGCTTTTGGAAATTTAGATGCGAACCGAGCGCAGGGTATGGTTCGCAACTTCTAAGGTTTTGGGGCTGTTTTGCCTGTGGCATTTTAGGGATGGCTTTTGAGTCAATTCTTGCCCTCTTTTTCACATGGGAAAATAGAATGCGAACCGGGCGGGGTCAATTTTACGAAAAAGCGTGGAAACGGCAGGTTCGCAGGCCCTCAAAATCCTCCAAAAAGTTATGAAAAAGCGGTTAAATCAATCGATTTAACCGCTTTCTTGGTGGAGACGAAGAGGATCGAACTCTCGACCTTACGGATGCGAACCGTACGCTCTCCCAGCTGAGCTACGCCCCCATATTGTGGAATCTGTTTAATTTTTGGATTTTGCTTTGTGCAAGTTGTCGGGTGGGTAGGGCCCGCTTTGCGGATAGCTTGCTCTCCCAGCTGAGCTACGCCCCCAAATTGTGGAATTTGTTCAATTTTTGGATTTTGCTTTGTGCAAGTTGTCAGGTGGTCAGGGCCCGCTTTGCGGATTGCTTGCTCTCCCAGCTGAGCTACGCCCCCAAATTGTTGAATTTGTTCAATTTTCAGATCTTTCTTTGTGCAAGTTGTCAGGTGGTCAGGGCCCGCTTTGCGGATAGCTTGCTCTCCCAGCTGAGCTACGCCCCCAAGTTGTGGAATTTGTTCAATTTTTTGATTTCGCTTTGTGCAAGTTGTTAGGTGGTCGGGGCCCGCTTTGCGGATAGCTTACTCTCCCAGCTGAGCTACGCCCCCATATTTTTCCATTTTTAGTGATGTGAACCGAGTGGATGCCAAGTGAGTTACACAACTGTTGCTGAAACCGAACCGCGTGCTCTCCCAGCTGAGCTACGCCCCCATATTGTAGAACTAGATCAATAAAATTTGCTTTGCATGTGCGGCCAAACCGCGGCCTCCGACTAAAAAGTTCAGCATATCAAGAAATATACTGGGCTTTAGAGACAAATGATATTATAACATGATTTTAAAAAATGTAAAGTGTAATTTTGAGAAAACCCTCCCAAAACGCCGCCGACGGCTTGGCAGAATGGAGGGATATCATAGAAGTGCAGAGAGCAAACACCCAAAAAGTGATAGAATCAAGGAAAGGACAAGGTGGTGTTTGCAATGCCCAAATATGATAAGGAGTTCAAAGAAGAAGCGGTCAAACTGTCCGACGAAATCGGCGTAAAGCAGGCGGCGGCACAACTTGGTATTCCATACTACTCTCTGGCGGAGTGGCGGCAGAAGCGAAAGGTACTCGGAGATCACGCCTTCGTCGGCAGCGGCATTCGCCGCGACGCGCCGCTTTCTGAGAATGAACGCCAACTGATAAAGGAAAACGCCGAGCTGCGGAAAGCCAATGAGATTCTCAAGGATGCGCTGGGTTTTTTCGCCAAAGACCGGAAACGGTAAAGCCGGAGCGGTTGTATGAGTACATCACGCTGCGCCGTGAGCGGTTCTGCGTTCATGCCATGTGCCGGGTTGTGAAAGTCAGTGAATCCGGGTACTACCACTCTTTGCAGTCGGCTGGCAAGCCAAAACCGTGGCAGTTGCTTCTGGTCAAAATACGAGAAATTTATAATGAAAATCCGGACAATGACAATTATGGTGTTGGCCGAATTCTTCTGGCACTTACACAGCGCGGTATCGCGGTAAGCCGAAGCAGCGTGCGGAGGGCCATGAAGCGTGGAGGTCTGCTCCAT
>JGI20225J20221_1000478_pt1 | contig 71166 bp, 68 predicted proteins | sample BioMet4_FD_20221 | JGI IMG/M metagenome (IMG submission 20221) | reverse complement strand
ACCTTTCGCTGCGCGTCGGCACCCGAGGCTGCGGGCTATGCCGTGACGCGCTTCTCGCTGGGCATCCACGAGACCCGTCTCACGCGCCATGTCGACCCGCACCCCTTCGTGCCCGGTGACCCCGCGCGGCGAGCCGAGCGCTGCGAGGACGTCTTCTCCATCCAGGCGTTCGGCCTGGCCAAGCGCCTGGTACACACGCACTCCCTGCATGCTGTGGTCGGCGTCTCGGGCGGGCTTGACTCCACGCTCGCCCTTCTCGTCACCGTACGCGCCTTCGACCTCGCGAACCTTGACCGTACGGGCATCATCGCGGTGACCATGCCGGGCTTTGGCACCACGGACCGTACGCACGATAACGCCACGGCGCTCTCCGACGCCCTCGGNGTCGACCTGCGCGAGGTCAATATCTCCGACGCGGTGCGCCAGCACTTCGCCGACATCGGGCATGACGAGGAGGTCCGCGACGTCACCTACGAGAACAGCCAGGCCCGCGAGCGCACGCAGATCCTCATGGACGTCGCCAACCAGGAGGGTGGCCTCGTCATAGGCACCGGCGACCTCTCCGAGCTCGCGCTGGGCTGGGCCACCTACAACGGCGACCATATGTCCATGTATGGCGTCAACGCGAGCGTGCCCAAGACCCTCGTGCGCCATCTCGTGCACTACGTGGCCGACACCTGCGGAAACGATGACGAGGCCGCGGTGCTCTACGACGTGCTCGACACGCCCGTCTCGCCCGAGCTCCTTCCGGCCACGGGNGAGGGNANGATCAGCCAGAGGACCGAGGACCTCGTGGGCCCCTACGAGCTGCACGACTTCTTCCTCTACGAGGTGCTGCGACATGGCTCGAGCCCTCGCAAGGTCTACCGGCTTGCCCGCTACGCCTTGGGCGAGAAGTATGACGACCAGACGATCCTTAGATGGCTTAAGGTGTTTTACCAGCGCTTCTTTGCCCAGCAGTTCAAGCGCAGCTGTCTTCCCGACGGGCCGAAGGTGGGCTCTGCGGCAGTGAGTCCGCGCGGCGACCTGCGTATGCCGTCCGATGCCAGCCCAGCCCTCTGGCTCAAGGAGCTGGAACAGCTGTAGCTTCGGATGGCCTGGGGGTGCTGGAAATGGTGACAGGTATCTTTTCCAGGTCCCTCGTGACCTGGAAAAGATACCTGTCACCATTTCCAGCACCCCCGGCCAGTCCCTCATTGGTGTGGTGCAGAAAATCTAAGTGCCAGGCGTAAGATTTTTCCTTGTTTGGTGGATTAAGTCCGNCTGTCTGGGTATTATTCACAACGTTGGTTTGAGCGGCGCGCATTGCCGCGCGTCCGCACGGAAGGCGCCCATACGTGGCGCATAAAAGGGAGGTTCTTTCACATGACTTTGAAGCCGCTTGGTGACCGCGTTTTGGTGAAGCCNGCACCCAAGGAGGAGAAGACCGCCTCCGGTCTCTACATCTCCAGTGGTGCCCAGGAGAAGCCGCAGCGCGGCGAGGTCGTCGCCGTTGGCGAGGGCAAGCGTGATCAGGATGGCAAGCGCATCCCCGTCGATGTCAAGGTCGGCGATCAGGTCTACTACGGNAAGTTCGGNGGCAACGAGGTCAAGATCGACGGCGACGAGTTCCTGCTCCTTCGCTCCGATGACATCTACGCCATCATTGAGGCNTAACTCTCGTTTCATTCAGCTTGGAGGATTACAAAATGGCTAAGGANATTCTTTTCGGCACCGATGCGCGCGGCAAGCTCGCCAAGGGCGTAAACACCCTTGCCGACGCCGTNACCACCACGCTTGGCCCCAAGGGTCGCTACGTGGCGCTCCAGCGTTCCTACGGCGCCCCCACCATCACCAACGACGGCGTNTCGGTCGCCAAGGAGATCGAGCTCAAGGACCCGATCGAGAACATGGGAGCCCAGCTGGTGAAGGAGGTCGCCACCAAGACCAACGACACCGTGGGTGACGGTACCACCACCGCAACGCTGCTCGCGCAGGTCATCGTCAACGAGGGCCTCCGCAACGTGGCTGCGGGCGCCAACCCCATCGCCATCCGTCGCGGCATCGACAAGGCCGTCGCCGCCGTCGTCGCCGAGATGAAGAGCTCTGCGCAGGACGTCTCCACCAAGAACCAGATCGCCGCAGTCGGCACCATCTCCGCCGGTGACCCCGAGATCGGCAACAAGATCTCCGACGCGATGGAGGTCGTGGGCAAGGACGGCGTCATCACCGTCGACGAGTCCCAGACCTTTGGCATCGACATCGATACCGTCGAGGGCATGCAGTTCGACAAGGGCTACATCTCTCCGTACTTTGCCACCAACAACGAGAACATGACGGCCGACCTGCAGGATCCCTACATCCTCATGACCGACCAGAAGGTCTCCAACCTGCAGGACATCCTGCCTGTGCTCGAGGCCGTGTCCAAGCAGGGCTCCAGCCTGCTCATCATCGCCGAGGACGTCGACGGCGAGGGTCTTGCCTCGCTGATCCTCAACAAGCTCCGCGGCACCCTCAGCGTGTGCGCCGTCAAGGCTCCTGGCTACGGCGATCGCCGCAAGCGCATGCTCGAGGACATCGCCGTCCTCACCGGNGGACAGGTTGCCATGAAGGAGCTCGGCGTCTCGCTCTCCGACGTCACCGCCGACATGCTCGGTCGTGCCAAGTCCGTCAAGATCACCAAGGATGATACCACGATCGTGGGCGGCTCCGGTGACAAGGATGCCATCAACGAGCGCGTCAACCAGATCAAGGCCGAGATCGAGAACACCACCTCCGACTTCGACAAGGAGAAGCTCCAGGAGCGTCTCGCCAAGCTCTCCGGCGGCGTTGCCGTCATCAAGGTCGGCGCAGCCACCGAGGTCGAGCTCAAGGAGATCAAGCACCGCATCGAGGACGCCCTCCAGGCGACTCGCGCGGCAGTCGAGGAGGGCATCGTCGCCGGCGGCGGCGTCGCGTTCCTGAGTGCTGCCTCCGCGCTCGACTCCGTCGCGGTGTCTGACTCCGACGAGAAGATCGGCGTCGAGATCATCCGCAAGGCCCTTGAGGCACCGGTGAAGACCATCGCCGCCAACGCCGGCTATGAGGGCTCCGTCGTCGTCGAGAAGATCAAGGGTCTGCCGCAGGGCCAGGGTCTCGACTCCGCCTCTGGCGAGTATGGCGACATGATCGAGATGGGCGTCCTCGACCCCGTCAAGGTCACCCGCACCACGCTCCAGAACGCAGCCTCCATCGCGTCCCTCATCCTCATCACCGAGACCACCATCACCGATGAGCCGAAGGACACCTCGATCGAGGACGCCATCTCCAGGGCTTCCGCAGCCGGCGGCCAGGGTGGCGGAATGTACTAAGGCCATCGCCGTGTAGGTATGACTCGGGCGCCCCTGGATTTGCCTGGCAAATCCGGGGGCGTTTTCTCACTCGTTTGACAGGACGACTTTGGTGCGGTTGGGGTGGGGCGCAACCGCTTCGCGCCGTGCCGGGCATCTTCTCGGCGTACAATGACTACTCGCATGCGTGCACAATGGAGGAGGGGACGTGGCCGAGAAGCGCGACATTCTCGATGACCTTATCGACATACAGGCTGACTGGCACAAGATTTCCAATCCGTTTGGGGACATCGCCGATTCTCTTGCCGAGGATCCGTCAAAGCGCAAGGTCTTCAATCCGGCCGACTACAAGGAGAAGCCTTGGTGCAACTCCAACCGCTGCCTGCGTACGGCCTCGGAACGCGATGACGTCTGCTCGCGATGCTTCGACATCTGTCCCACGCACGCCATCACCATCCACAAGAAGAGCGTGAACGTCTCCGATGACCTCTGTCGCAAGTGCGGCCTGTGNGTCGCGGCGTGCCCGACGGAGGCGTTCCTCACGCGCAAGCACACGTCGCGCAGCGTCTACGACCAGATCGCCCGAGCCGCATCCTCCTACGAGGAGTGCTACGTCACCTGCACGCGCGCGATCAAGCGNCTGCCCAAGGGCAACGAGATAGTGCTTCCCTGTGTCGGGCTGATCTCGAAGGAGCTGTGGTTCTCGCTGCTTGCCGACTACGTCAACATCAACGTGTACCTGCCTGTGGGCATCTGCGACAAATGTCGCACCATCACGGGCGAGGANGCCTACGTGGATGCCATCGGTACGGCGGAGGAGTGGTCCGCGGCATCGGTGGGTCTCGAGGTGGAGAACGGCAAGCTCACGCATGAGCTCACCCGCGAGTACAAGCGTAGCCAGTTCGTGAGCGGTGCCATCAAGAGCACCGAGCGNCTTCTCTCGCGCACGAACCCCGCGCTTGCCGGCGCGCAGGCCGTGGCAAAGAAGATCTCCGACCACAGCAAGCGNCTCGACNCCCTNCAGAAGCAGCTCGAGAATGCCGTGGGCCTCAAGACGTCCAACAACCGCACGCGTCTTCTCACGCAGGATCGCAAGCTCATGATGGGCGCTCTCCAGCATGCGCCCGAACTTGCCAAGAACATCGACCTCAAGGCNCCTGTCGTCGACTCGTCGCTCTGCTCGATGTGCGGTGACTGCGCCAACGCGTGTCCCACGCGAGCCATAGACATCGACAAGGACGGCAACGTCACCGTGCAGAACCCGTACTGCGTCAACTGCGGCGCATGCGTGACGGTCTGNCCCGANGNNGCCCTCACGATGGAGACGTTCGATGCTTCCGAACTTGTCATCCCCGACAAGGATGCCGAGGAGATCGCGCGTCAGAAGGCCAAGGCCAAGGCCGAGGCACAGAAGTACCTCGAGACTGGCAAGAAGCAGCTCAGCAAGGTCGGAAATGCGCTCGAGCACATGGATGACGGAAATAGGTCAAAGTAACAAAGGAGACGTCACGTGTCACTGTCCATCGGCATNGTCGGNCTGCCCAACGTCGGCAAGTCCACGCTGTTCACCGCGCTCACGCGCAAGGGCGGTCTTGCCGCCAACTATCCCTTCGCCACCATCGATCCCAACGTGGGCATTGTCGACGTGCCCGACGAGCGGCTCCAGAAGCTCGCCGAGATGGTCGACCCCGCGAGGATNGTNCCCGCGACGGTGGAGTTCGTTGACATCGCCGGTCTCGTGAAGGGTGCCAGCGAGGGCGAGGGTCTCGGCAACCAGTTCCTCGCCAACATCCGCAACTGCGATGCCATCTGCGAGGTCATNCGCTACTTCAAGGATCCCGACGTCATTCACGTCGACGGTCGCGTCGACCCCGTCGCCGATGCCGACACCATCCAGACGGAGCTCGTGCTTGCCGACCTAGGCTCGCTCGACCGCTCCATTCCCAAGCTGGAGAAGGATGCCAAGCGCGACAAGGACCTGGCCCTCCGTCTGGCCATCGCGCGGCGTCTGCAGGAGTGGCTCAACGAGGGCAATCGCGCGGCCGATCTCGACATGACCGATGACGAGCGTGCCGCCGCGCGCGACCTGTTCCTTCTCACCATGAAGCCGGTTCTCTACGTGGCCAACTGTGACGAGGACCAGCTCGCTGACAAGCCCCTCATCAACGGGCAGGAGGCCATTCCCATCTGCGCCGAGGTCGAGGCGGAGCTCGCCGATCTCGAGCCCGACGAAGGTGCCGAGAACCTCGAGTCCATGGGTCTCGAGCAGTCTGGCCTCGAGACGCTCGCGCAGGCGGCGTACAGGCTTCTCGGTCTGCAGAGCTTCTTCACCGCAGGCCCCAAGGAGGTGCGCGCCTGGACGGTCCGCATCGGTGCCAAGGCCCCCGAGGCGGCAGGCGTCATTCACTCGGACTTCGAGCGTGGCTTCATCAAGGCCGAGACGATCGGCTACGGAGATTACGTCTCGCTTGGTGGCGAGACGGGTGCGCGCGAGGCTGGCAGGCTCCGCATGGAGGGCAAGGACTACGTCGTGCAGGACGGCGACGTGATGGTCTTCCGCTTCAACGTATAGGTACGGCGCGTCGCCGTGACAGGCTGCAAGGAGAAGAGCCCCTGGTCTCAAGGCCAGGGGCTCTTTCCATCAGATGCCACCCGTCAGGGCTAGCTGGCGCTGTCCTCGCCGAGAACCACCACCACGTCGTATTTCTCCGAGTAGGTGCCGCTGTTCTTCGAGACGATCGAGCTGTCGAGTCCGAGGGTGTCCGCTGCGCCGAGTGCCTCCGCAGCCTTCGTGCTGTCACCGTTGTAGTAGATCGCCGTGGTGCTGCTCTTGCTGTCCGCGTTGCCGGCGGTTGCCGTGAAGCCTGCCTTATTGAGGGTGTTGGCCTTGGTCAGGGCGAGGCCCGAGGTGCTGGTGCCGTTGAGTACGAGGACCGAACCCGAGTAGGTGGCATCAAGCGTCGTGAGGTCGGTATCGCTCGAGCCAGAGCCGATCGATCCGGCGACGCCAGCGGTGAAGTCCTGGCTGGCATCCGAGTAGGGCGTCTCGCCGTCGTCCACGCGCTGCATCATCGTGGTCCATGCGGCGGTCTCGGGAATCTCGTACCAGATGCTATTGATGAGCTGGGAGCTCGTGGGCGTCTGTCCCGAGTAGACGTCGTTGTCGACGTCGAGGTCCTTGAACTGCGTCGCCAGGCTCAGGATGTCGGTCACGCTGAGGTCGGTGCTGACGCTGCTGGCAAGCTGCGAGACCGTGGTCGCCATCGTCGCGGGGTCCTGGGCGAGNANCTTCTTNACGATGGCGGCGATGACCATGCGCTGGTTGGCGGCGCGGTAGAAGTCTCCGCCGCCGTAGCTGTCGTAGGCGTGACGGCTCCTGCACAGGCCGAGCGCATCGGCACCGTTAAGCGTCTGGGTGCCCGCCGGCAGGTCGATGCCCGCGTGCTCCATGTCCGAGACGGCCACGGGTAGCGTGACCTCGACGCCGCCGATGGTATCGACGATCGAGGTGAACTGCTCGAAGTTGAGCTCCGCATAGTGGCTGATGCTCACTCCCGCGAACTGGGAGACGATCTGCACCATGTAGCTCGCGCCGCCGATCGAGTACGCGGCGTTGATCTTCTGCNTGCCGTTGTCNCCCATGTCGACCATGGTGTCACGCGGAATCGAGACGAGCGTGATCTTCTGGTTCTTGGGGTCGATGCGTGCGAGGATGATGGTGTCTGATCGATAGTTGGCCTGGCTCGAACCCCAGGACTCGTCGCGTGCGTCATCCTCGTCCACGCCAAGGAGNAGCATGTAGAACGGGTCGTCGTACTGGACCGTGACGAGCTGGCCCTTGAGCGAGGAGTCGATGCCAGCGGAGAGGCGGCTGTTGATGTCGTTCATGTAGAGCGCAACGGCNGTGCCTGCNGCGGCNATGACGATGACCAGCGCGATGAGCACGCGCTTTGCGATCTTGCCGCGCTTCCGGCTCTTACGCGCCGCGGANTAGTGNGCCGACCCGCTCGCNCGAGAGCTGCCATGCTGNGGGACGCCTGTTCGGTTTGTCTTGCGGCCACCTGTATCGTAGGCGTCTGACCCAGAGTTTCGGGTGCTGTGGGAAAAACGACTCGAGGAAGCAAGCCTTCTCTCCCCGCCTGCCTGATGGCGGGATTTTCTCTCGACCAAGAAGGCTCCTTTTTCGCTCTCCAACCGTAGCTGGCAGGTTATGACCACCTGATAATAGGCAAACCGCGTGAAAGACGGGTGAAGGACGNCANAATCAGCAGNGCAAAACAAAAAACACAGCGTCGGCAAGCGTATGATTTCCCCAAACAAAGTAGCCTACATACGTTGACATCCGATAGGGGATCTCATGAGCGAGTCTCGTCCAGGTCAGTTTGTCGCAGTTCTCGATTTCGGCGCGCAGTACGGTCAGCTCATCGCACGGCGCGTGCGCGACCTGCATGTCTACTCCGAGATCGTCCCTTGCGACATCTCGGCCGACGAACTCTCTGCCATGGCGCCATCGGCGATCATCCTTTCGGGCGGCCCTGCGTCGGTCTACGCGGATGGCGCCCCCGACATGGACGAGAAGATCTTCTCGCTGGGCGTNCCCATCTTTGGCTTCTGCTACGGGCAGCAGATCATGGCCGTCAAGCTGGGCGGCGCCGTGGGTCACACCGAGAAGGGCGAGTACGGGCCCGCGCATCTCGTCCGTCACGGCCACTGCCGCATCCTGGCCGAGACACCCGACTCCCAGACCGTGTGGATGAGCCACCGCGACGCCGTGAGCCAGGTGCCTGAGGGCTTTTCCGTTACCGCCAGCACCGACACCTGCCCCATTGCCGCCATGGAGGATGCAAGCCGCAACCTTTACGCCACGCAGTTCCATCCCGAGGTCCGCCATACCGCCGGTGGCACCAAGATGCTCGAGAACTTTCTCTTCAAGATCTGCGGTCTGGAGAAGACCTGGACCATGGACAACATCATCGAGGGGCTGGTCGCGCGCATTCGCGGGCAGGTGGGGGAGAAGAAGGTCATTCTCGCCCTCTCTGGCGGCGTCGACTCGTCCGTGGTGGCGGCACTCGTGCATCGCGCCATCGGTGACCAGCTCACCTGCGTTTTCGTGAACCACGGGATGCTTCGCAAGGGCGAGCCCGAGATGGTGGAGGAGGTCTTNCGCGAGCAGTTCCACATGCCGCTCGTGCACGTGCATGCCGAGGAGCGCTATGCCAGGCTTCTGGCAGGCGTCTCGGATCCCGAGCGCAAGCGCCAACTTATCGGCACCGAGTTCTGGAAGGTCTTCTTTGACGAGGCCCAGAAGATTGGTGACGTGGAGATGCTCGCCCAGGGTACCATCTACCCCGACATCATCGAGTCCGGTGCCCGTAAGACGGGTGGCAAGGCAGCCAAGATCAAGAGCCACCACAACCTCATTCCCTTCCCCGAGGGCGTGCACTTCGACCTCATCGAGCCGCTCGACCACTTCTTCAAGGACGAGGTGCGCGAGCTGGGCGTGAACCTCGGTCTGCCGGCAAAGATGGTCTATCGTCAGCCGTTCCCCGGCCCTGGGCTTGCCATCCGCATCATCGGCGAGGTCTCGCCCGAGAAGCTTGAGATCCTCAAGAATGCCGATGCCATCGTGCGCGAGGAGCTCGATGCCTATAACCAGCGCCTCTTCGAGGAGACGGGCGACCGCAACTCCGAGCACAGCTGCTGGCAGTACTTCGCCGTGCTGCCTGACATCAGGAGCGTGGGCGTCATGGGCGACGAGCGCACCTACCAGCGCCCCGTGATCGTACGCGCCGTGGAATCCGCCGACGCCATGACGGCCGACTGGGCAAAGCTGCCCTACGACGTTATCGGTCGCATCAGCAGCCGTATCGTGGACGAGGTGGCCGGCGTGAATCGCGTGGTCTACGACGTGACGCCCAAGCCGCCCGCGACGATCGAGTGGGAGTGATTCACCCCTCAAAACGGTTCACTACGCTCTGAGTCAGAAACCAACATTTCCGCAGGTAAGAAAGGGTTTTTCTCCGAAGGAGGAGAACCCTTTCTCTCACTTCAAAACGCTCCGTTCGGGATGATTCTTCCACGAATTCTTCCATGGAAGAGGGCTCTGGGAAGGCAGGGACAAGGCTAAAACCAATCAATACGGAAACGGAGGAGCCCATGCTGAGCGAGAAGGAACTTAAGGAAATGATGGAACTCGAGGACTACGCGCACTTCCGCGCGGAGCTCGTCGAGATTTCACCGCAGAGCTTCGACATCTACGAGCTCAAGGAGATCCTCAGCGACATGATCAGAAGCAAAGTTGCCATGGAGGACAACATGAGGGATAGCTTCGCGGAGCTCAGCGAGGTCGAGCAGACGCAGCTCCTCGACATGCTCGGGGAGAGCGGTTACAAGGACCGCGACTGGTGGTACCGGATGCTCATGGACGGCCCCAGGCATCGGACGTTCCCGACCATCTAGGCGCCGGCGCCCCCGCATCCAGGCAACGGGATGCGGGGGCGTCCTTGTGTAGACCTTCGTGAAGCGACGGAACGCTACGGATCGAGCCTGCCCGCGAGCCAGAGCAGCGGCACGAGGGGCAGCGCGCCCAGGCACAGCAGAACGGCGAGCGCCACGCCCACGCCCCAGCCAACGTCCTCCCGCGTCACGACAGGATCTCGTTCACGCGCGCCTGCACGGCGCCGTAGAGCGACCCCAGGCGGCGCTTGCGCTCGGCGCCGTTGCCGTAGTCTCCGCGGATGACGGCGCGCGCCAGGGCGTCTACGTCGGCACCGCCGGACGAGCCTCCCGAGGAGCCCCCGGCGCCCAGCATCTCGTTCACGCGCGCCTGGACCTCCGCGTAGCGGTCGCCCAGCGCGGCCTTGCGCGCCGCGCCGTTTCCGAACTCGCCGGCGATCACCCGGCGTGCGAGGTCGTCCACGTCGTCGGCCGCCGGCGCCTGGGACGCGCCCCCGCCGGAGCCGCCCGCCAGGATGCGGTTCACCTCCGCCTGCACCTCCGAGTAGCGGCTCCCCAGGGCCGCGCGCCGCGCGTCTCCGTTGCCGAACTCGCCCGCGATGACGCGCCGCGCGAGCTCCGCAACCGTGCCGCCGGGCGCGGCCGGGGTTGAGCCTCCAGAAACAACACCGCCCGTGATGGCCGCCTTCAGCGCCGCCCACTTGGACGCCGCCACGTAGGGCGCCGGGCAGAGCTTGCCCGTCACGTCGTAGTGGCGGATGACCCCGGAGGCGCCGATGCCGTACTTGGCCATGAGCCTCTTGACCAGCCAGCCCAGCTTCTCGACCTCCGTCGCGCTGAAGTCCTCGCCGGCCGACACGACCTCGATGCCGATCGCGCGGCAGTTCATCTGCCAGTCGCCGGCGTGCCAGGCGGTGTCGCCCTCGGCCACGCTCTGGTAGATCTCGGGCGTGATGTCGTCGACGAAGTAGTGCGCGCTCGCGCCCTGGCCCTCGTTGCGCGCGAAGTACGTCGCGTTGTTGCGCGCGGAGGCGAGCGTCGCCGTGAAGTGGACCACGATGCGGTCTATCGCGCGCGAGCGCCCGCGCGTCATGTGGTCGCTCCCGCACTGCTTGAAGAGGATGCTATACGCCATCGGGCGCCTCCTCGAAGCCGCCGTCCTCGCCCTCGCCGGGCTCCCAGCCGTCGGGCGCTGCCGCCTCGACGCCCTCGCCGCGCAGCGCCTCCCAGCGCTCCTCCTCGCTCGCGAACTCGCGCTCACTCATCGGAACCACCGCCCGACGGCAGCGCCGCGCCGAGCTCCGCCATGACGGGCGTGAGCACGGCCATCACGAGCGCCACCACCACCGCGCGCCACTCGGGCTCCAGCACCGCGCAGCCCACGAGCATGTCCACGTTGGCCACGACCACGCCGAGCACGCCCTGCACGACGGTTCGCGCGAGTCTCCACGGCCACTCGTTGGATGTCAAGAAAGCCTCCATCATTGCCCCTTCCTCAGGTTGTCGATCTCCGCCTTCACGACGGCGACGTCCTGCTCCAGGGCGTAGGTGCGCTCGACGAGGCAGTTGTGCCTCTCGACCTGACGCGTCAGGTTGTCGATCTTGACCTCCATGACCGCGCGGCTGCGCGAGTTGGACACGAGCACCCCGGCGAGGGTGAGCACCCCCGTCACGAGCGCCGCGACGACCGACTCCATGCGCGCCTCCTCCCCGGACGGGAACGCCCCGCCCTCTGGGAGAAGTGTCGACGGTGGTCACAAACGGGTATGTCTAGCTGCGGAAATGTTGCGAAGCGTCGCCTTCCGTCGCTTCACAAAGGAGTTCACAACCGAAGTGTGGATACCGTGAATATAAGATTCTGACAGTCCGTAAAGATTCTTTACACATAGTATGGATAATGACAAGACGTTAAGAAGGAGGAGCAAGATGGGGATGGCGGAGCAGGAAAAGATAAATCGCATGCAGAAGAACCTCTCCGTGATCAGGAACGTCGCGCGGTGGACAACAGAGCGCCTGGGCGAGGAGATTGGTGTCTCGAGGCAGACGATCAACAGCCTGGAGCACAACAAAACGAAGATGACGAAGACGCAGTATCTTGCCCTGAGGGCGGTGTTCAACCATGAAGCCATGATCAGCGAAAACACTGCTCTCGCCCAGGTCATTCAGTCTCTGGTGGACGAACCGGTGGAGGAAGCTCTCTCCGACGAGACGGAAGAATCCAACGGCGCAGAAGACGAGGCGCAGATGGACGCAATGGATGGAATGAGCGTGGCGACGAACGTGCTCGCCGATAGAAAGATGGCAGCGGCAATCGCGGAGGCACTGCCGACGGCGATGGCGGCGGCAATGCCACCGCTGACAAGTCTTGTTGTATTGCCAATCGTGAAGCAAATGATGAAAAGGGGGCGGTGAAACATGCGTGAAAGAGATGCGGTGGCAGTGGATGGCCGATCCGAGCGTGAAGAAGGCCCAAGAACAAGAGGGCAAAAGGCCCTAGCATTCGTAAAGAGCCACGGGATAGAAATCGCATTTGGAGTTGGATGTCTGGTGCTGACGGTGGTATGCGTCAAACAGGGGAGAACAATTGAGGTCCAGAGAAGACTGATTAAAAAGAAAGATGCACTGCTGAGCGCGAAGGACTGGAGGATTGGCGACTTGACCGAGCTCTGCGCGGAAAAGGACAGGTGCCACCTGGAGCTAGCGTCGGCAGCCCTTAGAGACGGGTGCTCGGAAGGCGGAAGGACGTTGGCCAACTATCGTACCACCTCAATGGTCAACTCTAAACCGAGAGAAGTAGAGTAGGAAAGGAAAAGACATGGGAAGGCGCAGAAACAACCCCGAGCTGGTAGAAGAGCTAATTGATAACCTGTGGACCCTCGATCATGACGACTGGGACGCAAAGTATGAGTCACTGAGCAGTAGCGACAAGCATAAGGTTGCAGGCGCGGTCAACGATATGGAAAAGGAGTACTTCGCCGACACGACCACGGACGATGACGACTGGTAGGGCGACGGCTAAAGAGGTCGCTTGACCCCGCCCCTCGCGCCGCCCGCTCGGCAGGTTCGTCCCAAGTGCTATCCGGCGGCGCGTCCACCCCTCCGGCACATGCGGCGCAGGCGCCGCACGCGCCGGAGGGGTGCCCTTTATGCGCCCTTCGCGGTGAGGTACCCCGCTCCGCCCACGCCGTCGATCCTCATGTACTGGTAGCCCGCGCGCGAGCTCGCGTAGGTCGTGCCCGCCCCTCCCACGAGCGAGGCGCACTGGTAGAACGTCTGGAAGCCGGAGACGCCGGAGGAAGGCAGCGCCCAGTCGGCGTCCGCCCAGATCGTCACGAGAGAGCCGCACCCGCCGAAGGTGTAGGCGAGGTCCTCGAGCGAGGACGGGTCGAGCCCGGAGAGGTCGATCTCGGTGAGCCCCTCGCAGCTGTTGAAGGTGTGCTGCATCTCGTGCACGCCGCGGAGGTTCCCCATCCCCGTCACGTCGGCGATCGACTGGTGCCCGTAGAACCAGTAGTTCGTGTTCACGTGGTCGTAGGTCGCCATGTCGGCGGCGATCTCCACCGCCTCCACGTCGTGCCGGTGGTCGTACCAGGGCTGGTAGCCGACGGAGTTGTACCGGGCGTTCGCGCACAGGCGCCCTGACGACACGAGCTCCCGCCCCGCCTCGGGCTCGGTCGCGGCCGTCAGCACGAGCCCGCCGTCCGCGTAGAGGAAGCAGCGGAACCACTCGCGCCGGTCGTCGGCGGGGTCGGTCAGCACTCCGTCCGCCCCGTAGTTGAGCTCCGCGTGGTTGTCCATCTGCCCAGGCACGTAGCCCTGGCCCCCGACGAGCCTGCTGCAGCCGCTGAACATGAGCGACCCGCTCGTGGCGGACGAGGTGAACCCGTCCGCCCAGATCGTCTCGAGCGAGGGGCAGCTCACGAACATCTGGTTCATGCTGGTCGCGCCGGAGAGCTCCTCGAAGCCCTCCACCTCCACGAGGTTCTCGAACCCGTGGAAGAGGTAGCTCGCGTTGGCGAGCCCGCCCTCGGAGAAGTCGCCGTCGAAGACGACGCGCGTCACGGAGAGCTTGGCGTCGTCCCAGGGGCGGGCGCCGGCGGAGGAGTAGCCCGCGGGGTTCACCTCCCACGCGTCCAGGATCACCGCGCCGGGCACGTCGGAGGAGCGGCCGTCGCGGTAGTTGAACTCGAGCGTGCCGTCCGAAAGCAGGATCGCGCGCATCTTCACGCCCACGTCCCATGAGAGCGCCAGGATCGCCGGCGCCATCTCGCCCGGCGTATACGTCTCGGAGAGCCCGTTCTGCGTGCGGATCGCGTCGGCGATGCCGTCGAAGACGGTATCCGAGATCACGCCCGCGCCGGCGCCCGGCGTCGCCTGGAAAGGCGCACCCGCCTTGGTGCCGTCGAGCGCGAGGACCGCCGCCGCCATCTCCGAGGGCAGATAGGTGCCCGTGCCGCCGTTCTGCACGCGGATGGCGTTGGCGATGTCGGTGAGAACCGACCTCTGTATCGTCCCCACGGCCATCAGAACTCCACCTCGCTCAGGTCGTCCAGGGCGGCGATCGCCTGGTCGACGTACTGCTTCGTCGCGTAGGCCGAGAGGTCGGGCGTCGCGCCGGGCGCCCCGTCCTCGCCGTCCTGCCCGGGCGCTCCCTGCGGCCCCTGCTCGCCGGCCTCGCCCTTGAGGCCGGAGAAGGCGAACGCGAACGTGCGCGCCCCCGGCGTTCCGCCGAGCGTCACGGTCACCGACGGCGTGCCCGTCGAGGCGTCCACCGTGGCGGTCGCGCCTGTGATCTCGGCGTCCGCGCCGTCCTGCCCGTCGGCGCCCGGGGCGCCGTCCTGCCCGTCGGCCCCCGGCGCGCCGTCGGCGCCGTCCTCTCCGCGCAGGGCATCCAGCTGCTCGGAGGTGAAGTCGGCGAAGGTGAAGGCGTCGCCCTTCGGGCCGCGCAGGTCCGCCGAGCTCGTGCCGCTCGCGCTCGTCACGGTGAGCACGGAGCCCGACCACGAGTGGGTGCAGCTGACGCCGTCGGCCCCGTCCGCGCCCGGTGCGCCGTCCTGACCGTCCTCGCCGTCGGCGCCCGGAGGCCCCTGCACGCCCTGCGGGCCGCGCAGCGTCTCCAGCTGCTCTGGGGTGAAGTCCGAGTAGGTGAACGCCTCGCCGGGCTCTCCCTGAGGGCCCGGCGGCCCCTGCACGCCCTGCGGACCGCTCAGCGCCTCCAGCTGCGCTGGAGTGAAGTCCTGATACGTGAACGGGTCGCCCTTGTCACCCTTCTCTCCGCGCAGGGATTCGATCTCCTCCTCGGTGAGGTCGTCGAGCGTCATCTTGTCGCCCTTGGGGCCGCGCAGGGCCTCCAGTTGCTCCGCGGTGAAGTCGGAGTACTCGAAGGGGTCGCCCTTGTCGCCCTTCTCCCCGTTGTCGCCCTTGTCTCCCTTGGGGCCGTGCGTGAGGGTCGCCGTGGTGGTGCCCGTGGCGTCCGTGATGGTCACCACCGCGCCCGCCTCGGTCTGCTCGACCGTGGCCGTGGGGCTCACGCCGTCGGCCCCGTCCTGCCCGTCCGCACCAGGCGCGCCGTCCTCTCCGTCGGCTCCCGGCAGGCCGTCTGCGCCGTCGAAGTCGCCGCGCGCGGCCGCCTCCAGCAGCTCGTCCTTTGCCTGCGTCGCGGCAGCGGCGGCGGCGTTCGCGGCGGCGACCGCCCCGGACGCGCCCTGCGCCGCCTCGACCGCCTGTCCCGCCGTGGCCACCGCGCCCTGGGCCGTCGCGACTGCCTCCTGCGCCTTGGAGACCGCCTCGGAGATGAGGGCGTCGGCGTTCTCGTACTTCTGTATGGCGTCGAGGAACATCGAGTAGCCGTCGGAGCCTCCTCCCTCGCCGCCGACGAGCGCGGGCCCCACCAGCACCGTGAAGGAGAGCGAGGAGAGTGCCCGCTCGTCCCAGGAGACCATGACCTGGGCGTCGACGGTGCCCTCTGCCGCCGCCATGGCGGCGGGCCAGTAGACCCTGAACTTCCCGGCCCCCGCGTCGACCTCCTCGAGGGGCTCGCAGCCGCGCACGCGCAGCTCGCGGTGGCGCCACAGGAGGTAGAGCGACGCCCCCGTGAGGTCCACCGCCCCGCCGCCGCGCGTCACCGAGAGCGCGATCCCGCGCCCCTCGGCGTCCGCCGACGAGGCGACGAACGGCCCCGCGAAGGGCGCGTCGCACTCGTCCCAGACGACCTCGCGCAGCCCGTCGCCGTCCAGCGGGAACATGCCCGTCTCAGCCATGTCAGAACTCCCTCTCGCCCAGGTCCTCGTAGGACGCCACCGTGTCGGACGCCGTCGCCGCCGTCTCCTCGACCGCCGTCACGCGCGCGGCAACGTCGGCCGATGCCGCCCACGTCGTGCGCTCGACCGTCCCCAGCGTGAGCCGCACCGAGGGCGCGCCCTCGCCGAGCTCGCGCACGCGCCGCACGCAGCGGGCGCGCAGGTGCCACTCGGGGGTTCGCGACGAGTCGATGACCGCGACGTCGTCGCCCAGGCGCACGCCCGCGCCGCCGTCCACCGCCGCGACGTCCACCTCGTAGGAGACGCGCGGCTCGCACGCCGCCGCGAGCGCAGCCAGCGTCAGCGCCTTCAGTTCCGTCGCGTCCTCGCAGTCCGGGAACACCACATGCCCGAACCGGTGCGCCTTCCCGCCCGCGCCGTCGGGGCGCCCCCACACCAGGCGCGCGGCCTCGTCGCCCACCCAGTTGACCCCGCCGTTCACGGAGCCGAACGTGAGCCGCCGCGTGAACCCGCCCGTGGGCGCCCCCGTCTCGTCGTAGATCGGCAGGCCCTTCCCGTACCCATAGAGCGCCGTGAAGACCTCGTCCTCGAGCACCGTGCGCGTGCACGCCGCGAGCGTCTTGCCGTAGCTGAACCGCGCGCCGCGCCACGTGCCCCGCCGCAGCGGGAGGCTCACCGTCCGCGAGGCGACGCGCCCGTCGGCCACGGCGATCGCGGCCTCGGCCTCGCCGCCCCACACCTCCTCGACGCGGCGCAGCGCCGCCAGCGCGTTCACGTGGTAGAGCAGGCATCCCCGCTCCGTCGCGCCCACGCCAACGTCGCCGACCGTCCAGCGCGTGTGCGCGAGAACCGCCGTCAGCGCCTCGGAGGCCGTCTTGGCCACCAGCTGCTCCTCCTCGACGAAGTCGCCCAGGAGCTCGCAGAGCGACGACTCCGCGTAGACATGCGCGGGCGTGCCCAGCGGCTCGTCGGTGCGCACCACCACGTGCTCGCGCCACACGCCGTCCGTCGGGTCGCGCCACAGCAGCCGCTCGCCCTTCTCAGGGGCGGAGAGGCAGTCGAACTCGACCGTGTCCTCGCCGCCCAGCTCCTCGGTGTGCGTCACCGCGCCCACGGCGGGCAGGATCCCCAGCCGCTCGTCGAAGCGGTCGAACAGGTAGAGCGTCGGCACCATCTAAAGCCACCTCTCCACCCACTCGACGGTGTGCGCCGAGCACCCGGAGAAGGTCAGGGAATGAGATCCCGGGGCAAGCGAGAAGAACGTGCTCTCCACGGCCACGTCGGCGGAGGCGTCGGCCCCGTCCACCGTCACGGCCTCGGATGCGAAGTCCATCACCACAACGTCACCGGCGGCGAACGCGCGCTCCACGAGCACGTAGCGCCCCAGGCCGTCGGTCACCTTCACCGACGAACCCGCGAGCGCCGTCAGCGTCACTACGGGCCACGTCGCCCACGTGCCGTCGACCGTCAGCGTGCTAGCCGCGCTCGACTTCCCCTCCCCGTAGGCCACCGGGTCGAAGCACGTGAACGCGAGCTCGCAGCTGCCGTCCTCGAAGAGAGAGTCCCAGTCGGAGGCGTCCGTCACCACGGCGTCGCGCCATGAGAGCCCCGGCTCCCCGGGCAGCTCGAGCTCGGCGCCCGAGGGCGCCGCGAGCCACCCGTACAGCGCGTGCCTGACCTCGGAGCGCTCCTCGGCGGCAAGCGAGATCCCCGCGTCGAGGAAGAGCCGCACCTTTAGCGCCCTCGGCGGCAGCTCGCAGCCCAGAAGCGCCGCGCCCGGCCGCCCCGGCACCGCGAGCGAGCGCGGCGAGAGCGCGTGCCCCGCCGGCTCCACCAGCTCCGCCGTCACGTACGGCGAGAGGTCGTGCCCGTTGTAGGTGAGAGAGCTCACAGCCGCCCCCGCGCCCGCCCGTAGGCCGTCGCTCGGCGCTGCTGCTCGCGCCCCATGCGGTCGGTCTCCGCCGAGCCGGCCCGCTGCTCGCGCGTCCCCTGCGCCGCCCGCTGCATCAGGCTGCTCTTCCTCACCGCGTCGCGGTCGTCCACGCCGCGACCGGCCCTAACCCTGTCCGCCAAAGTCGATCACCACCGTCAGAATCAGCGTGAAACCCCAGAGCCAGCGCCCGGAGCCGTCTCGGCCCCTCGGCGCCGAGCCCCCGGAGTCCACGGCCGCCACCCTGCAGCGCCAGCCCTCGCCGGCGCCCGTCCAGGAGCCCCGGCGCAGGTCGTGCTCCACCGCGCGGCACGTCGCCTCGGCGTCGCGTGCGGCCTCGCAGCACACCAGCACGTCCACGGGCACCTGCCCGCGCTCCGTGCCGTCCGCGAGCCGCGCCTCGCGCCGCCAGACGCCCTGCGTCAGCACGATCGGCTCGCAGCAGAGGCGCGCCGGCGGCGGCGAGCAGAACGCGTTGCCGTAGCCCAGCGCCCGCAGGAGCGTCGCCACGACGCCGGCGACCCCGCCGCCCTCGGCGTCCCAGTCGGTCGGCACGTATGCGCCGAGCGCGTCGGAACGGGACATCAGCCCACCTCCAGCTCCCAGTGGTGCACCTGGCCGCGCACCACGCAGCACCGGCGACAAGAGCGAACGAGCATCGACGGCCCCGCGCCGATCAGCACGCGCGCCCCGGCCGGCACCTCGAGGGCGCCCTCGCTGTTCACCGCGTCCACGAATACGGTCCCGTGCCCCGCGTCGGCCGAGCGGTGCGCGTCGGAGACGACCCCCTCCGCGCGCTCGAACCTCACGTGGCGCACGAGGCGGCTCTCGCCGCGCCCGCCGCCCTCCGCGGGCAGGAACACCAGCATGTCGTCGGGCAGGAGCCTCTTGGGTATCGGCCTCAGGTACCTCATCGGCGCACCCCCGAGAAGCAGAGGCCCGTCCCCGCGAGCTCGGCGAGCGCGGCCTCCCGCGCCACCTCCGAGCCGGTCGTCCCCTCGTCGCGGTAGTTCGTCACCGAGAAGGACCCGACGGAGAAGCCGCCCACGCGCCCCTCGCCGTACTCGGCGAAAGCGTCCGCGCCCGCGCACACCGCGCGCCGCCACGCGCCCGCCACGTCCACGTCCCAGCCGTCGTCGGGCTCGCGCCGCCCGGTCAGGCCGCCCACGCACCGCACCGCCGCCGGCAGCGCCTCCGCGAACGCCTCGGCGGCGAGCGCCCCGCCGTACTCGTCGAGGTAGAAGTCGTAGGAGACGGGCGCGGGGCCGCAGCCCGCCGCGCCCGTCACCCCGTCCACTAGGCCAGCGGCGCGCAGGAGACGTGCACGCCGTCCAGCTTGTTGTCCAGCAGCTCCACGATGCCGTACTTGCGGTACTTCATCATGTAGCTGTCCAGGTTCTCCAGCTCGTCGGGCGAGAAGACCCTCGAGGCCACGTGCTTGTCGAACTTGATGACGGCGGAGCGCTCCACGACCATGAAGTTGATCGGAGCGCCCGCGCCCACGAGCTCGTAGTAGCTGGAGAGGCTGCCCGAGGCCGGGCTCGAGACGGGCGTGTACTGCTCGCCGCTCTTCGTGTAGTAGGTCTTGCCCGAGACCACGGAGGTGTCCTCGGTGAGCTGGTAGCTGCCCTCGGCGCGCGAGTACCCGAACTGGTCCTCCTCGCCGGAGTTGAGCTCGATCGCGGACCAGAAGCGCGCCTGCGGCACCTCCACGACGCGGGAGAAGCGCTCGAGCACGCGGTTCGAGCGCGCGGGGTTCGCGAGCGAGAAGTCGTCGAGCACGCCCTTGAGCGTCGGCGTGATGAACAGGATGCGGCTCCCGGCCGTGACCTCCGCCTCGTCCATCGCGTTCGTCGCCCCGCGCAGGCTCGCCAGCACGTCCTCGGCCTCGGCGTCGGCGAAGTCCTCCTCGGCGGGCTCCACGCCCTCGTGCCCCGCGATCTCGGAGAAGCAGAAGGCGTCGGCCTCCGGCGCCACCTGCGTGCGCTGGAGCTCCGAGCCCGCCGCCACGAAGCAGTCGAGCACGCCCGCCTCCTCCACGTCCATCACGTCGGCCAAGAGCCTGATGCCGCGGTCGTAGTTGAACGTCTTGGTCTCGAACTCGTAGGTGATGGATCCCGTCTTGTAGCCCACGTTGCGGGTGTAGTCCCCGAGCCCGGAGACCTGGATCTTCGGGACCATGATCTCCCTGGCGTTGCGCCCGGCGCGCGCCATGCGGCGCGGCGAGTTCAGGCACGTCGAGCACGCCGCGCGCCGGTAGACCTCGTCGAGCAGCGCCGTGTAGTTCTTGGTGGATGCGATGGAGTTCGCCATGTCCTATTCCTCCTCGTCGTCGATGCCGGCGATCCTGCGCCAGCGCCTCATCCGCGCGCCCTCGTCGGTGGCCGCGCCCGCGTTCGGCAGCCCCGTCGCGCCCGCCCGCGCCGGGGCGGCTACCCCCGCGCCGAAGAGCCACGGCTCAGCCGCCTTGAGCTTTTCTATGTCGTTGTCGTAATCAGAAAGAAGCGCCCGCGCCGCCTTGACGTTGCGCGTCCCGGCGATCTGCAGCTCGAAGCCCACGCGCTCCTCGTCGCCCTTGCGACGCAGCTCGTCCATCTCCGCGCGCAGCCTCTCGGCCGCCTCGGCCGTCTTCGCGGCCTCCGCGATCTCGCCCTCGAGCTCGGCTATCTTGGCGTCGCGCTCCGCGAGCGCCGCCTCGTAGTCCGCGCGCGCCCGGGCGACGCCCTCGTCCGCAGCGGCGGCAGCCTTCTCGCCGCCCGCGCCGCCGCCAGCAGCGCCCTCGCCGCTCACCTGCGCCGAAGCGCCCTGCGCCTGCTGCGCCGCGCCCTCGTCGACCTGCCTCGCCTCGTCCTGCAAGCCATCCATGACCCGTCCTTTCCATAAGGCGGGCAACAAAAAAGCCCGCACCCATCAGATGGGTACAGGCTATTTGGGTGTCACAAGGAGGCGTTCCGCCACTATGCTTTCTGAAGAAGGTTATAGATTGGCCAGGTTGCGAATCTAGCTCGGGCAGCATCATCAAGAAGCTCGATGCAGGACTGAGCTAAAACTGCCTCGCCTAGCAGTATTCGGTATGACGCCCGCGCTTCGATGCTGGATGTCGAAGCCTCGAGCGCTCTGATTCGGCCCAGCCACTCCGCATCGAGCTTGTGCATTCTGTAAAGCGTTTGGGCCCTGTTGATTGCATACACCTCAGAGTGCGGATCAAGTTCAAACAGCGTCTTTGTAACAGTGTCACAGCAGCTCAGCAACTCGTCTGAGCAGACCGCTCCCTTGTCGTAGGCGTTCAGCATCTCAAGTAGTTTATTGTTTATGAAGTCAGCATTGCCCGTCTTAATGGGTGAGCGAGATAGGCTTTCAATGAGTTTCCCTCTCGTTATGTTTGCAAGCAGCCGATAATCTTCCTCGGTAAAGCTGAATAGCGTCGGCATCGGGTTCTCATCGTCTAGCCTTTCTTGGCCTTCGAGACAGGTGGCGAAAATGAGCGACGAAGAAGTCAAGTCATAAAGCTCGTATCTTCCGTTTTCGTCGAGCTTCCCCAAAACCTTGATTCTTGTGCCGGCTATGTCGCAATTAAAGACGATCAGATTCTCTTTCTGAGCGCCCACTGAAACATGAACGCCCTCAACAAAGGCTGCGTATAGCTGCGAGAGACGACGCTCTCCCGCCTGGTCAAAATCTTCCGGGTTCCAGTCTGCGATAACGCCTAGGCGTTCCATGAGGCCAACAATGCGCCCGTAGGCGTGAATACGCCGCTCGAGTTCGTCGTGATCTACATTGTTCACCGTATCTTTTCGACCGAAAAACTCCCCATCGAAATAGATTTCTCCAGACTCAACAAAACCCTTGAATAGCTTCGCATCCCTCAGGCGGGCGCGAAAACTGCCAACATCGTCGTAAGTGAAAGTACAGACATCATCGAGCCTGAGGGTAATCCCCCCAATCTTAAGAAAATCACCCTTTCGGTCTTCACCGATCGCAACCTGACATTCGCATTCGAAGTCTCCAGCTTTAACTACATGGGTTGAGCTAGATTGGATTGAATCCAAGGGAGGGATTCTGTCGAGAACGTATCGCTTTCCGGCAGATGTCGTGCCATAAAGATACGCCCCGGTTTCAAAGGGTTTAAGGGATGTGGGCATCTCTCCAGGGTAGAGAGTCTTGGTGAACTCGATGGTCTCGAATTTAATTTCTTCGTCTCTCGCTTCACTGGGGGTGAGAAAGCCCACGACGTCGGTGCCGCGCTGCTTGCGGTAGTCGGACACAAACTCTATGCAAAGCCTTTGAAGCTGGACGGGATCCTTGGGAAGAGGGCGGAACTTGTCCGTAATGGTCTTCTGCCCAGCGTGCTTCCTTTCCTTCAAAGCTTTGCGTATGTCAAACGGAAGATACTGCTTGTAATAGATTTCCTTGAGGCTGAGCTTGCTGTCCATAAAGACAACGAAGTAGAGTACTCCTGCATAAACGTCGAGATACTTCTCTAAGTCGACGATGTCCACTTTTCGTTTTACGCCGTCGCGTCCAGCCACCTTTGAGGTTGTCCCTTTAATCTGTACAGGGATTTCCCCGAGCAAAGATTCCTTTGTCATGGCTGTTCCGCTGTACACCTCGATAAACCCATCGACGCATACCCCCGTATCGTTTTTCGCAAAATGGGTAAGCACGTTGGTTACCCCATTGAAGGGGATTTCGAGATGGTTGACCGCACTCTCACCAATCTTTTTATTGTCCGCTTTCAAGAGCCCTCTCAAGTTCCTCTACTGTCTTTGCTTGTATGGCCCCAAAAAACGCTCACCATCGAGATGAATCATATGATCGGGATCGGATGCGCACCAAGCCTCTGTTTCCCACGCAAGATCTTTGAGATACTGCCTCATCACAGCACGATCGGGAAAGCAGGAGACAAAGATTATCTCTCCCTGTTTCTCGGCAAACAAGTCGAGCAACTCACGCTTTCGAATTACGTCGATGGGCCCATGAGTGGAACAAGCCTCCATGAGGAAAAGCCATTTTCTATCCTCCATCCAGACAATCAGATCGGGGGCTTTCCCGCGTTCTGGCATTGAGATGCCCACGGAATTCATCAGCTTTTCCTGCTCTGTTCTATGGGTGTGATCGGTGTCGTCGATATACAGGACACTGCCACCGGGAGCAAATCTTGGGCAGAATTCTTCAACCATCGACTTGATAAGAATGTTTTGTCCCCCAGCAGATAACGTAAGCTCAACTCCGCCAGGTAGAATAACCGGGACTTTATTCATTTCCCGCAGCTCTTCTTGCTGCTCTTTCCACGTGTTGACGCCTTCCAGAAAAGCCTCGAGAGCGTTGCGGTAGCCTTCAGACCCAACAGCCCGTATCACCGTCACCAAATCGGGGACGAGACGGTAATTCCATTTTGGTGAGTTAATCGGCCGGTCGGGACGATCAGCGTTCTCTTGGACAATCCCACCCGCGATAAACTGATGAAGGGTAAAGCGCCTAATGGTCTCCCGAGTATTGGCCGCGTAGTTCTGTCCGAGCTTATCTCGCATCCAATCCATGAGCTGCCTGGTTGTATACATTTCCCCAGAAGCATCGCTCCATGACATCGTGTCGTCAAGCCGAGCGAGAGCAAGCAAGGTAATGGCACTCCGCTCATTGGAGCGTTCCGAGTCCATTCCCAAATCTTCAAGCAGTTGTCTCGCCTGCGCAATCATCGCATCTCGATTCATTTGAGCTCCTCGCAAATCGCGTCAATCATTTCTTGAGTGAGGTCTGCACGCCAGTAAACACCTATTCGCTCCAAATCCGAAAGCGATGGGCACGGCATCGCTTTTATATCGCCGGCGTTCACTTGGGTTGAACCACTAACATCCCGAAACCATTTGTCAATGAAAGTTGAGTTCAGCCAAAGCGCGAGACCTTGAGCCAGCTCCATGGAGGAAAGTGGGACGACTTTTCGCGGCTTTCCGGCATGGATAAAGTTGAGGTGGTTCTCAATACCAATCGGGCTTTGAACATGCAGCGGATACGCAACGACCCTTCTCCGTTCCTCCTTAGAGGAAAATCTTTTCACAACAACATAAAAACCCTCGCGTGTAAGTTGGTTGATTGTCGTTTGCGTATCGGCTCTGAACCATTGAGGCTTTCCGAAATCTAGTGGGTGCTCGATTGCGCCGCCAGCAAAATTGCCCGCATAAACCAGCGGATAGATACCTTCTTCGTTAGGACGGTCGTAATAAATTCTTTCCCTGCTACGAAAGTCAACGACCTTACCCGTAGAAGGACAGAGCCCTTCTGCGGATATTGTGGACTGCACGGATCCATTGCATTCTGGAGCAACCCTGATAACCAGACTATTCGAATCGATAAGGTCTTTTGCTGGATAGCTCTTCCAGGTCACCTGATCGGCTCGTCCGTTCGAGCTGCCCACGTGCACCGTCTCACGCTGTCGATTGTTGGAGATGCGGACTATCATCGTTTCTTGCAGAACGTCGGTCTCAGCGAAGACATTAGTTCTCGATTCATAGATGTGAAACGAATCGATAGAGTAGCCTTCCAGGATAAAACGCCTGAAAGAGGTGAAATACCCCCCATTCATCCAGGATCTCGGAATAATGGCGATCAGCTCGCCCCCCGGGGAAAGCCTTGTAAGCCCAATCGCAACAAAAGCTACATAGAGGTTTGCGGAGCGAAACGGCATAAACTGTTGGCGTGGATCACCGGCAGACATCTTTTTGTAAGGTGGATTGAGGATAACGCGGTCATACTGTTTGGCGGGCGTTGCACGCAAAGCGTCTCCGACAACAAGATTAAATGTAACATTTAATCGGCGAAGCTCATCTTGGCAGACACTAGCAAGCACGGGATCACTTTCGACTACGTCGATATAATCAATTAACTCACCGTAGCGCTCATATACGGCAACAGACAAGATTCCACTTCCTGCTCCGAGATCGAGGCAGCGAAGGGAGCCATCATGGCCATCGGAAAACATGGAAACGGCAAGTTCGGCGGTTTCAGGCGGGGTAAGGTGCTGTGCAAAAGCGCTCCTCTTGCATTCATCCGTATTGTTGATTAAATCAATACGAACTGCAGCAGCGCACTCCAAGGCCGACATCATTCCCTAAGTCCTCCAAACGCCGTAGTCGGCTCGATCCGCCGATGAGCCTCTCAAAAATCTGTAAGACCATATTTTACGGCACATCAAACCTTCTCTCGCGAAGTAGCAGACAATTGCAGCGGAGGATCATCTGCCTCAATTTGGCAAGAGATTAATTGGCGCGGCTAACGCCGCCTTGATCTGTACTCACAGCGTGTCGTAGGCGTCGCAGCGCCTCCCGCAGACCGGGCAGCGGGGCGCCCGCCAGCGGGGCCTGGCGGACACGATTATGGATTCCCCCTCGATTCTGGCGCCCTCGACGACGGCGCCACCGAGCCCGAGGGCGATCTTGAGTACACTGCTGTCCACGGCGGCGGCCCACCTCTCGCATCGATGAATTTTCTTGGCGGAAAACAACGATACACGGTGGCCGCCGTCGCTGCTGGACGCTGCTTTTCACCCGAGGGTCGACCCACACGAACCCCCGAAGAGCCTCATTTAGGGTTATTCGCGCTGAAAGATTTTGACTAGCTTGGTGTCCTTTATTTCGTAAATAATGTCTGCGACGTTCTCGACCAGCCTCTTATCGTGGGAGACGAACACTATCGTTCCGGCATAGGCGCTCATCATCTGCTCGAGGGCTTCGGCGCTCTTGATGTCCAGGTAATTTCCAGGCTCGTCCATGAGCAAGATGTTGTATCTGCCCAGCAGCATCTTCGCGAGCAGCAGCTTGATGACTTCGCCTCCCGAGAGAACGCCAACGTCCTTTGCCAGGTCACGCGGTCCGATTCCCATAGAGGCGAGGATGCTTCGGATTTCGGTCATGCTGTACTCGCAACCATCCTGCATGAACGAGATCGCAGACTGACGGGCGTCGAACTTGTAGCCTGTTTGCTCGAAGTAACCGATCTCTGCCTTGGGAGAGATGTTGATACCGTCGGCGCGTCGAGCGATTGCCTTCAGCAGGCTGGTCTTTCCTGTACCGTTGCCACCGGTGATGGCCACTTTGGCACCGAGCGGTATCTCGAATTTCGCGTGGTCATAGAGCATGCAGTTGCCGAAGCTCAAGCTGAAATCGTCTGCCGAGATGGGAAATTTACTATGCAGTTCCAGGGCCTTGCTCTGGCGGAACCGCACGGCGCGAATGCTATCAGGGGCCTCAATCCCTTCGAGCGCTTCGAGGCGCTTCTCCATGTCCTTAGCCGCCTGGTACATCCTCTTCTGTTTGGTGCCGGTTGCTTTCTGATGCCCCAATCGACCTGCATACTCGTTGCTTTTCTTCGCACCCTTCCGCTTGGCGTCGACCTGCCGTGCTTTTTTCCGTTGTTTTTCGATGGCGGCTTCAAGGCGATCGCGCTCGCGCATCGCCTCTTCGTATCGAGCCGCCTGAACTTTGCGCTCTTCTTCTTTCTGTCGCAGATAGTCGGAGTAGTCACCCCAGAATTCGGAAATACCGCCGTCTTTGAGCTCCCAGATCTTGTCCACCACCTGATCGAGAAAATAACGGTCATGGCTCACAATGAGCAGAGCCCCATCAAATGCCTTGAGTTGTCCGACGAGAAGACTGATGCCGTCTTGGTCGAGGTGGCTCGTAGGCTCATCAGCAAAGATCGCGCTTGCATGCTGGGAGAGCGCAGAGGCAATCTTGGCGCGTGTCTCCTCCCCGCCGCTCATCGTCTCCTGCGCCACTCCGGCGACGTTGAGACGGGAGAGCATCTCACCACTGCCCTGAGCCGCATCAAGGTCGAGTTCATCGAGTTGGCCGATGAGGGCAATGCTGCCGAAACGCCTGACGTCGGCGTCCGCAATGGTAAGATTGCCGCTCAGAATTTTAAGCAGGCTGGTTTTGCCTGCGCCATTGTCTCCCACCAAGCCGATGCGATCGTAGGAGTAGATTTCCAACTCTTCGATATCTAGGATATCGCGGCCGGCATATTCCAAAAAGATGTCTTTAGCTTTGACTATGAGTTCCATAGGTTGAACCGCCTTTTGTGTATTAGCGTTTTACTGGAAGCGCAGCCATGCCAAAAAAGATTGCTCACGTCGATTTTTCGCCTTTGCCCAATTGCCGGCGCGAGCGTTTTGACCTTGCGCAAGCCGGCAAATCCGAAAATGATAGTTGGCGACGAATAAGGAGCGCGATGCGGAATGTCAGTGCAATACCTCGTCGTCGCAAGGGCTTGAAGGCTGACGCTTGAACCGATGGCTGCTGCCTCTTTTTTTCGAATACTTGGGCTATTGAATCTGCCCGGTATCTCTTTTCCCCACGTTTCGGACGCTCGGAGCAAGCAGCATAGCCATCGCAAGCAGTACCATGGTCGCTCCAGAGCCGACGAACCATAACGGAGCTCCAAGCAGATCCGCAAAAACGGAGGGGGCTGCGAGGCCCATGGGCATGGCCCAAGCCATGATGGTTCCGTAGAGGCCGAAAACGCGGCCTAGGTACTCAGGAGGTATCTGCTCCTGCATAAGGGCAGTCTGGGTTCCCGCGTACAACGGGGAGCATGCGCCCATAAGAAAGCTCACCGGCAGGAAAGCAGCGAACAATGACGGGCCGAGCGATCCGGATACGATTGCGGCAATGCCGAAGCCGGCAATCGCGGCGACCATGGTGAACGACCTATTGCGGAACCCTCCCGTAACCGCCAAAATACCGGACCCAGCCAGCATGCCTGCAGAAAAAAGGATTTCCACCAAAGCGGCATCCCCCGTGCTACCGCCAAAATGCCCCAAGGTCATTATTGGGAACAATGCCGCGAGCGGAGAGAACGCGAAAGCGAAGACGAACCCGCACCAAAGAAGGGCGAACAGCCCCCTGTACCCCCTAATCAGCTTGTAGCCGTCCGAAATCTCAGAGAAGAGCTCTCGAACCTTATTGGAAAAGGACAAGCTGCGGTCGGCTTCGTCGAGGCTCCCTGCGTCTATCTGTGCGGCGAGGATGGCTAAAGAAGCGAAAAGCGCTCCCAGCACGTCGAGGACAATCATAGCGGTAATACCCGCCACGGGATAAATCACTGCTGCAAGCGCGGCGCCAAGAATGTATCCGCCGGACTGAATCGCCTGAGTCACCCCCGATAGGCGAACGAGATGCTCCGGCGGGGCGAGATGGGGCGTGAGAGATTGGGAGGCTGGCGTGTAGAACGAAGTACCAACTGCACGGAGAAACAGGGCGATGAGAATTAGCCATGCAGGTAAGCTGCCGGCCAACGAGGCAATCGCCAAGGCGGCACCCACCGCGGCAATGAAGAGGTCGGCGCCGATGAGGACACGTTTCAAAGGCAGTCTGTCGACAACGGCGCCCGCAAGGATTCCGAACAAAGCAATCGGCAGAAAGCCTGCCAGCGATGCTAAGGAGAGGAGAGAAGACGACCCTGTCGTGAGGGCGAGATGCCAAATAAGACCCATTTGGAGAATCGAACTCGTCAATGTCGAAACGAGCTCGCCGCCCCATACGAAACAAAGCTTGAATTGCCATGAATGGCACAGCAGAGCAGACCTGCCCCGAGAGGTTTCAAATATCATGGTTATGTCCAATCGTGAAATGGCGTGCAGAAAAACAGCGCGACGCCACAACAGCGCCGCTTTCTAGGCGCTCATCCACGTGCGGAAAAGACCAACCACGACACCCCTCCTTTGTTAATTCGGTCTGGCAAACCATGTAATATTAACGAGGCTTGAGTTTGCCTGTCAAGAATCGACCATCGGTAAGCGCAGTCCTCTCTGGCCATTCGATTCCTTTTGTATCTATGGCTGCATTTTTCTGCCGCCACCCCGGGGCGCCGGCACAGCCGTCCGCTACGCATCGAGGGCCGCCCGCAGCCCGCCCGCCTCCGCTCCGTGCGCTCGCGGCTCGGGCGTGCCACGCGCCCAGCCCGCGGGAAGCCGACGCATACGGCACCGGGCAGGCTCCGGCCGGGTCTTGCGCACGGCTCGGCAGCGCCCCGCGTCCCGTGCGCGGGGAGGTCGACCACACGGCGCCCCCACGGCTCCGCCGCGTAATGCGCCGCGGCTCGCGTCAGCCCGCTGCGCGGTCTGCCACTCGCGCCGCGCGCATACGCGGCTGCGCCGTGGCGGCGCCTGATGCAAGGAGAACACGCGCACGTGCCGCGGGTCGCTTCCTCGCAGCGGCGCAAGCCCCGGCCTGCGCCAGCCCGGTGCCTGCCGAAAGCCCACCTTCGCGGCTGGGCACGCGTCACGCCCTCGCGGCGCGGCGCACTGCGCTCCGGCAGGCGGGCTGCTGCCCAAGCCGGGCCGCCCGCTACCGGCAGTGCCGTCACCCCAGCCCGGCGGCAGGGCACACGGGGGCGCAGGCGCCACCCGGGGGCTCGCGACCGCCATCCCGGAAGGCTGGGCGGGTGCGCGCTGCGATGACGCGGCCGACCGCGACCAGTGCGGCGGCGTCCGGGCTCGCGCACGGCCCACGACCCGCACGGCGATCGCGGCGCCCATGGGTCGGTGCATCCGGCCCGCGTCAGGGCGGCGCGCGGCCTCGCCTCGCTTCGGCGGACCGCAAGCGGACCGCCTGCGCTTTGCATGCGGTGCCACCGGTCGCGCGCCGCCCAGCCGCCGGCCTGTCCGGGGCCGGGGCATGCGCCGCGCCCGCCGCGCGGCACCGGGCAACCGGCGCTCGCCCTGCCGCCCCCGCGCCCGTCGCTGCCCGTCGGAGGCAGCCCGTGCGCACTCGCCCGGCCTCCCGGCGATACGGCGCCGCTGCCGCAGCCGCAGCGCCCGCAGGCGCCACGCGCTAGTGGGCGCCGCCCGCCCCCGCGACGCCCCTGGCGGTCTCCTCGTCCTCGCCGTACCACTTGGCCCGGTACTCCCACGACTGCATGAGCCCCGCTGCCACCTCGTCCATGTCCTGCCGCTTGTCGCTCGCCGTGTCCGAGATGATGCTGTCGTCGAACGCCACCCGTATCCCGCCCTCGTCGGGCAGCTCGGCACCGAGCGTCCGCTCCACCGCGAGCAGCGCGCGGCAGATGCCCGCGATCGCGCCCTCCAGGGCGTGCTCGTGGCGGCGCACGTTGCGCATGAGCGCCGAGTTGTCGGCCGACACCTCCGTGGCGGTCTTCACGTACCCCGACCCCTCGTCTATGTCGAAGTACTTGAGCCCGAACCCGCACAGGTCGCCGAGGGTCTGCAGCGCGACGCGCAGCGCCCGCTCCTGCGCCTCGGTTCTGAGCGTCGGCGCGAACTCGTGGATCGTGTCCTCCGTGCTCATGACCTTGCGGAACACCGTACAGTCAGCCTTGCCGAAGGGGATGGCCACGCGCGAGCCCTTGCCGTCCCGCTCGACGTCGAACATCACGTCCGACAGGAACACCCTCATCTTCCCGTTGTCTATCTCGCTCATCATCGCGTCGTAGCAGAGGTCCACGGCCTGGATGGCGTCCACCGCGTCCGCGAACACGCTCTGCCCGTAGGGGCTCATGTCCACCCTCGTGTTGTCGATGGCGGGCTTGACTATCGAGAAGGTTGGCCACTCCGAGCCCGTCTCGTGCACCGGGCACACGCCCTCGGGCTCCACCCGGTTCCCGTCCTTATCGAAGCACACCGTGACGATCCGATAGCCACCCTGCTCTCCATCATTCGATAGGCGATAAGAACCCGACGCCGCACTTCCACTGGGCGAGAAGTTCGCAGGCGAGAAGGACGCCCCGTCCGAACCCTTCAGATGCAGCTGCACCTGGTCGATAGCCCGTCCCCGCCAGAACGCCCGCGTCACGAACGCGCACTCCGTCACGCCCTCCTCGTCCCACGTGAGCGGGATCACCATGCGCGCGTCGTAGCGCCTCACGCGCACCTCGCGAGATCCCGCATCGACCCAGAGCGCCCACGCGCCCGTCCCCAGGCCGAAGGCGCGCACCACGCACTCCTGCGCGCTGGCGAGAAAACCCGTCCGCGAGAAGAACGAGGCGAGCCAGTTCGTGCACTCCTGCGCCTCGCACGCCACCTGCGTCTTGTCGTTCAGGAGGAGCGATCCCCACTCCCGGCACACCCGCATCGCCGGGTGGATCGAGCGCCGGTGCACCTCGTACACCCGCCCCACGCCGTCGGTGTCGCGGTAGTCGTAGAAGTCCCCGAGCGCCCGCATCCAGCCATCCCAAGCCCTGATGTGCGGCTCCATGTCCTCCAGCGGCAGCGTGAACCCCAGCGACCTCAGCCACTCCCTCACGTGCTCCGGCACCCAGTACTCGTCATCGTTCACGCCCATGGCCCGCCTCCCGCCTCGTCCGAACACGCCCATTGAACCCGCCCGTCACAAAGGCCAAAAAGAAAAGAACGCCAGGCGAGAAGAACCCCCGGGATTCAGTAGCCAACTGAATCGCGCTTTAGGCGAGAAGAACGTGTGGCACCCACTTCCGGCTGCCGCACACCCCATGCGTCCAGGCACTATTTCAATTTGTCGAGAAGAACGCCCGTCTAGTTATCGTTGTATCCGTGAGCCCGCGTGTCGAGGCAGTCCTTCCACCACTGTTCCCGCTCCAGCACCTTCTGCGGGTCGTAGCTCATGCCGAAGTACTCCAGGAGCGTGAACTCGAAGTTCTCTCGGAAGTACCCCTCGCCCTCGCGATCGTAGAGCTCTCGCAGCTTCTTGTTGCCTCCGTGCTTGGAGTCAAGGTAGCTGCCCCAGCGCGCCGCCACGCCGCCCTCACCGGTGGCAGAGCCTATGTAGAGCTTTCCGGTCCTGGTGTCCGTGAGGCAGTAGACCCCCGTCACGCTCTCCAGGGCGTCGTAGTACGAGGGCATGATCTCGCGCCTGAATATCCGGTCGAGCTTGGCGTAGGGCAGGTGCACGCGGTCGTAACCGCTAAACGTGTCGCCGCTGTAGAGCGCAGGCAGGATCTCCTTCACCGTCGCCTCGTTAAGGTACGAGTCGAGGTTAAACACATAAAGGGAGAACTTGTTACCTCGGTGGAGGTTGATGATGAGCCGGCCGAACAGCGGCGCGTATTGGTCAAGAATCCTCACCGTTGCATACCCGTTCTCCGCGCCCCGCTCCGGCATTTCGATTATCTCGGCGGCGGACACGAACAGCCACTCATCCTGGCGATAGAGCCGCATGAAGCTGAACACCCAATCACCCACATGGAAGTTCCTTCGGTTCTTCCCGTACCAAGCCCAGTACGAGCAGCGCTTCGCGCGCCCCGCAGCCCGCTCACTCTCTGGGCGTTCGAGCCACCGGTCGATGAAGGCCTCGTGCGTACCGCCGTCAAACAGATTCAGCTCAATCTTGCTGCCCTTAATTTGCTCTTCCGTGAGGTTGAGGATGCTGTTCAGAGGGATGTTCATGGCACACCTGCCCACATAGCTGCAATTGACTATTTCATTTTAGGCGAGAAGAACGCGCGAAACCCTTTCCGGCTATCACACTTCCATACATACATGCACCATCATTTAGCTGTCGAGAAGAACGCCCGCAAGCTTTAGCCCCTCAGCACGTCGTCCATCATCGCGTAGCGCACCGCGTCGATGCTGTGGTCGTTGCCGTCGGGGATGTCGTCGAGCCACGTGCCGTCGCGGTCGCGGTCGTACTCCTTGAGGGTGAACTCCTCGTAGGCAAGCGGGCACCGCTCCGGGTCGATGCAGATCTCGCGGAGCCCCGCCAGCCACTCGAAGGAGAGCCTCCGCATGTTCGACTTCCTCGCTGGCCGAACGCGCAGCCCCGCCTCGCGCCGCCACACCGCCATCGACTGCTTGCCGTCCGGCGTGTCGTCGCACCAGATGAGCTCGTCGTGGAGGTAGCTGTCCTCGCCGGGACCGTCCGCGTAGGTGAGGGCGGAGACCACCATCGCCGCCGTCTCCGAGGGCGTCTTCCTGTTCGCCGAGAGCTCGCCGAAGATCGTGAGCCGCCGCTCGCCGGGCTCCCAGCCGCAGCGCACGAACCGCCACGGGTCGGGAAACCAGCCCCAGTCCACGCCGTTTCGCGTGCGCGAGAAGCCCCGCACCCGCGCGTCGGACAGGCGAATGGAAACGATGTTGTTGAAGACCGAGCCGCCAGTCCCAGTGACCTCGCCCAGGTACTCGCTCCTCCACGCCCGTTCGTCCACCGAGCGCAGGTACTCCGCCTCCTCCACGAACGGAGCGCCCAGCCACTCCGGGTGGCTCTCGATGACGTCGAGGTAGCTCGACTGCCGCACGAGCGTGTCCGCGCGCCGCTCCCGCTCCAGCTCCTCGCGGTTCACCCAGCTCCAGAGCGTCCGGGGAGGGTTGTACGAGTAGAAGATCCAGAAGTCGTTCCCGCCGCGCCGGAGCGAGTTCAGGATGCTCCGCACCGCGTCGATGCCGTCGAACTGGTCCAGCTCCTCGAACCACACCACGGCGGCGTAGCCGCGCGCGAACTTCACGCCCTTGAGCTTGAGCGGGTCGTCCGCCCCGCGGAACACGATGCGCTGCCCCGTCGGCAGATACGTGAGCTCCATCGGGGAGATGCGCGCGCGGAACCACGCGTCGAGCCCCAGCGCCGCGATCGCCCACGTCATCTGCGAGAACACGGAGTCGCGCAGCGTGTTCGAGAACCTGCGCACCACCACCGCGTTCGCCTCGGGGTTCAGCAGGAGGAGAAGGACGATGCACACGCTGATGAAGCTCGACTTCGTGGAGCCGCGCCCGCCGTGGAGCCAGTAGTGAGTGTGCCCGTGCGCCATCGCGTCGCCCAGCACGTCGTGAAAGCGCGGGATGACGAGCGAGGAGGCGTCAACCATCGGCGCGCTCCTCGCCGAGCCCGTCCAGCGGCAGCGTCTGCTGCACTGGCTGGGCCACCACGCCGAGCACGATCTTCGGCGCGGCGTCGGCCTTGGCGTCATCGCGCTGGCGATCCGCCTTGCCGAACTCGTCGGGGTACTTGCGCTCGAGCAGCCACGCGGCGGCCGTCCAGTACTGGTTCCTCGCCAGCGCCGCCGAGCGGATGGTCGTGAGCAGTGTCCGCTTGAACGCCGATTCTTCCTTTTTTAGTCCCTCGCTTAACTCGCGCTGCAGCTTGTTCTTGGGATCCCCGATCCAGCGGTAGAACGTGGACTCATGGATCCCCAGGGCGCAGACGATGTCGCCGTTGGAAAGGCCGTCCGCTTTGAGGCGGATCGCCTCGTCAACCATCTCCTGCGTCAGCTTCGGACGCCTTGCCATGCGCATCACCCCCGTGAAAGTCGATAGAACCCCTCACGGTGGATTCTCTAGGCGCGTCACAAAGGCAACGAAAAGGGGCATCCCGAAGGGACCGTAAAGGCCCAATCGAGATGCCCGCTTGAGGCGCTTACGTGGGGGTCTCACCCACGCTAGCCTCCCTTGATCCGCCTTCCGCCCCTGTTGCGTTCTCACGCGCCTCGGGCCGCCCGAGGGGGAGCTTCAGACGTGGCGCCTGCATGTCTCGCAGGTGAGTCAAACAGCGCGCCGTGATCAAGGCCATTTTACCCGTCCAACCTTACTTCTTCCGTTCCCGCCGCCCCTTGAGCCCGTACTTCCTGCACAAGCGGGAGTTGCGCTGCCGCATCATGTCCCGCTCGCGCCGAACCTCCTCGAGCTCGGCGGACTCCTCCGCGTGCGCCCGCTCGCGCTCCAGCTGCTCGTTGAAGGCGCGCTCCTGCTCGAGGTGGTAGCGCTCGGTGCAGAGCGGACACATGCCAGTCTGACGGTTGATTTTCACGCCCACGGAGCCGCACTGCGGGCACACCGTCTGGAGCGCCAGCGAGCAGTGGATCCGCGACGCGCGCATCTCCACGGCCCGCACGGAGTGGGAGACGCCGCAGCGCCGCTCGATCTCGGCCGCCGCGTAGGCCGCGCCCCTGAAGCTCACCTCGCGCAGGACGTCGTCCTGTTCCTCGGTCCACCAGCTCATCTGCGCCCCCTCCCGCCGCGTCTCATGCCGCTACCCGGGCGCGTCTCGTCTCCGGTCAAGACGTCGAACAGCCCGCCTACCAGCGCGAACGCCGCCCGTCTCAGCGTCTCGACGGAAAACGGACCCAAGGCCCCCGCCCGCGCGTGCGCGCGCCCGCGCCCGCCCGCGCGCGACGTCCCCTCATGTCTCGTCCCCGTCAAGACGTCGAGACGGGAGGAGGGGACGCGCACCCTCACCAGCCGCCAGGGGCGTCTCGACCCGTGTCTCAGCATGGCCCGCCCCCTTGAGACGGCGCCACCGCAGGCGGCGCGCCCGCCGAGCGCTCGAGCATGGCCTCCAGGGCCGCGTTGTCCACGCACACGCAGTACACCCGCGAGTCGCCGAAGCGCTTCTGCCGCGTGAACCCGCGCCCGGAGCCGGGCAGCAGCACGCCCTCGTCGGCCATGCGCCTGAGCGTCTTCTGCCGGTCGAAGTTGGCGCCCGCGAGCGCCTGGTCGAGCACGGACGAGAAGACCCACCAGCAGAAGCCGGGGCGGTCCCGGTACTGCTCCACGGAGCCCCAGCGCTCGAGCCGGTCCATCTCCGCCGAGTTCTCGAAGTGCAGGCGGTTGCGCACCAGCCACTCGGCCACGAACTGGATCGCCTTCACGTCGGTGTCGCCTCCGTCCGCGCCCGTGGCGTTCACGAGCGCCCAGCGCGCCATCAGCATCGCGCCCTCCAGGCACGCCGCCCAGTCGCTTCCCGGCGCGAACACGTAGAACTGCGCGAGGGCGTCCGCGAGCGCGAGCAGCGCCACGTTGTCGGCCTGCGGGTGCCCGCCGGCCGCGGCGCACACGGCGTCGCGCACGGAGGAGAACTGCCCCGCGTAGAAGGCCGCGTCGTTTCGCCGCAGCGCCGCCACGTAGGCGCGCCCCGCGGTGCCGTGCTGCGCGGAGACGAGGTGGTGCATCGCCTGGGCGGCGCGCACGTCCTCAAAGGGCTCGGCGCAGAGCTCGAGGGTGCGGTTCGCCGCGCCCTGCTGCGTGGATGACCCCACGATGGGGATCTCGCCCGTGGCGATCGTGAGGCAGCGCCACGAGCCCGCCCTCATCATCGTCCGGTCGCTGTTCAGCGCGCCGCGCTCGTGCCCGAGCGAGAGCGAGTAGAGCAGGTCCTCCACGACCTGGCGCTTGCCCGCCTGGCCGCCCACGGCGCCCTTGCTCTGCAGCTCGTCGATGATCACGGGTATGTCGTGCAGGAGCGCCGCCGCCCGCACGATGCTCTTGGGCGTGTCCGCGAAGGTGCGGAAGTAGCTGTCCGCGCCCTCGGTGGGGTCGCCCCACACCGAGCCCGCCGCCTTGAGCGTCGGCGTCTTGCCGGAGCGCGAGCGCCCCCAGAGGTAGACGATGAAGGTCTGCACGCCCAGGAGCGACACCAGGGGCGAGGCGAAGCTCGCCGCCAGCACGCAGCGGAACGCCATGGAGGCCGCCCGCGCCGGCGCCACGCCCTCGACCCACGCCGCGAGCGTGCCCGCCGGCTCCATGAAGGGGCGCGCCTTCACCGCCTCGTCCGGGCTGGGGTCGAAGCGCACGCCGCCCTCGCCCAGGTCGTAGGGCATGAAGGCGGAGAGCGGGCCGTCCGCCCACCCCAGGTGCACGACGCTCCTCGCGCGCGGCCGCGCCCATCCGTAGCGGCGCTCCACGTCGGTCAGGTAGCGCACGACGTCCTTAGCGTTGGCCGACGAGACGTTGGCCCCGAGGGGCGCGAGCGCGCCGATCACCTTGCTCTGGTTGAGCAGCACCTCGCGGTCGAGCGCCCGCTCGCGCACGCCGCCGGGCACCGTCACGCGCACGAGGGCGCGCACGTCGCCGGTGTCCACGTCCACGAGGTCGGCCGCCACCCAGGGCGCCGTCGACGTCACCGAGCGCGAAAGCTCCCCGTCGCGTCCGCGCACCCACAGCCGCCCGCGAGCGTCGACGAACCACCCCTCCACGGAGGGCGCGCTCTCGAAGTCCGGCGCCTCCTCGTCGGGGGAGCCCCCTCCGTCCGTGTCGGGCGCAGCGGTCGAACACATGTTCTTGTCATTGACGCGAGAAGGACGCACGGGGCGAGAAGGACGGTCGGCCCGCCTCTCCCTCGGCCGGTAGAACTCCGCGCAGCCCTCTATCGCCCGCTCTATCGTCTGCGCGCCGTAGGTGGTGCCGCCCCGGCGGCTGTCCCACTTGTCGCGCATGAGGCCGGAGCGCCGGAAGATCCGGTCCATGCGGGCGGCGTCGCCGGCGCACCAGAACGCGAGGTGCGAGCACAGCGCCATGTCCGCCGCCGAGCGATCGCCGCCCTGCGCCGAGCAGTCGCCGGCCATGAGGGCGCGGATCGCGTCGCCGCTGCGGGAGGCGTACATGCGCTCGAGCAGCGCCCCGTCGTCCATGTCCGCGCCGGCCGTTGGCACCTCCGAGAGCGTCGGCTGCGCGGCGGCCCGCCCCGGCTCGATCCACGTCCGGTACGCCTTCTCGACGACCTCGGGGTTGGAGCCCAGCGTCCCGCGACCCTCGAACACGTCCCCCGTCACCGTGAAGTAGCGGTCGTGGTCGTACATCTCCACCACGCGCCCGCCGGGCTGTCCCTTCCTCGAGCGCTGAGCCCAGTCGGGCTTCGCGCCCCTGAAGATCAGGTGCAGCCCGTCGCCGGAGGGCGAGACCTCCGTGTAGGTGCCCGCCTCCTCGACCACCCAGCGGTACTCAGCGTCCAGCACTCCGCCCTCGATCACGTGGTCGAGGTCGAGCCCCGTGAAGGCGCGGTCGGGCCCGAAGACGAACCCCACGCCGTCGCAGCGCCAGCGGCCCACCGCAGCCACGGCCTCCTCGAAGGCCGCCCAGGTCGCCGGGTCGGTGCTCTTGGCCATGCGCCCGGTACGGGCGTCCACGGGCAGCTTTGTCGCCCTGCCGTTGCGCTCCTCGCGCCGCCAGCACACCCAGCGCGGCTCGATCTTCAGCTCCCGGGGGACGCGTGCCAGCGCGTCGGCGAGGGAGCCCGTCCCACGTGGGCTACTCGCGGCCCTCTCCGTCATCCGAGGCCCCCTTCTTCGCGTTCTTGAAGATCACGTCGCGGCAGATACGCCAGCGACCGTTCACCTTGTCGGCGGGGNTCCGCCCCTCGCGTATGCCGCGCGTGATGGATCCCTCGTGCTCGCCCGTCACGTCGGCGAGCTGCTTGGGGGTCATGAAGTACGGCAGCTCCTCGAAACTCATCTCTCGCTCCCTCTCATCCGATTTGCCTCTGGACCGCACGCGCGGCTCCGCCCCGTCTGTCACGAAGTGGCACGTTTCGTCGCCGTGCAGCGGTAGAATATCACAGGAATTGTCAACAAGTGAGATTCTTTGCAAGAATTGAGGTAGAATGAGCGTATGAGATTGAACGGCTTGTCAAGTAGTGATAGAATCTGTTGCGAAGCGTAACATCGACACGGAGGGCGCCGAGGGCACCCCTCCACAGGACGAACACATCCGAGAGAGGCGGAGGGCATGGCGAGCAACCTTCTGAAGCTCCGCAAGGCGGCGGGCTACAAGAACTCCAACGACTTCGCGCTGGCGCACGAGATATCCGTCTCCACCTACGCACGCTACGAGTCCAACCCCGACAAGATCCCCATGGACCGCGCCTGGCAGCTCGCGGACATCTTCGGCACCACCATCGACGCCATCGTCGACCGCGAGGCGCCCGACCCCGCGTGCATGCGCGGCGAGGTGCAGCTCGAGTACGACGGCCTCACGCCCGAGGCGAGGGCGCTGGCCGACGAGCTGCGCGAGTTCGTGCTCATGAAGGACGCCAAGATCCGCGAGCGCCGCCGCCGCGAGGAGGAGCGCCCCTACGAGGCCCTCTGCTACCAGTACGAGCGCCAGATGCTCGCGGAGATGGGGGAGGGAGCCGCCTTCGGCGAGCTCGTCGCGTTCGAGAGCGCCGAGGCCGCCCGCGCCGCCTTCGAGTCCTTCCTCCGGGAGCAGGCGGCGAAGAAGCGCGGCAAGCACCCGCTCAAGGCACAGGAGGTCGTCGACAACAGGACCATCGAGAGGATCATGGCTGCCTACGACCGCACCCACGGCGAGTTCGAGCTCGACGGCATGCATGTGCTGTGGGGCTCCGTCGACCACGGCGTCATGGTCGAGTACGACTCCGAGGCGAGCGCGAGGGGCGGTGATGCGAAGGCGTAGAAGGAGAAACAGGTGGGCCCGCAGGAGCTGGCACTCCCACGGGCCCGGCGTCCGGTCCAGAGGCAAATCCAGAAGGGACGGTGACAAGTATATGTCACTGACTGCAACCTCCCAAACCCCCTACAAGCCCATCAGCGGCAAAAGAACACTCCAGCGCCTGCGCCGCGAGGCGGGCTACCGCTCCGCGAAGGAGTTCGCCGAGGCGCTCGGCATCCCCGGCTCCACCTACGCGCGCTACGAGCGCGCCGGCGACGGCGCCGACTGCGGCATCCCGCTGCCGGCGGCGTGGCAGATCGCGGACAAGCTGGGCTGCTCCATCGACCTCGTCATCGGCCGCGAGGACATCGACGCGCCCGAGCCCGAGGGCATCCAGCCCCGCTACGACGCGCTTAGCCCCGAGGGCCGCGCCCTCGTGGACAGCTACCTCTCCTACGTGGAGCTCGGCGAGCGCGCTGCCCGCTCCCAGGGCAGGAGGTGAGCGCCATGGCCAAGGACGAGAAGAACCTCATCGTCGTGTCCTTCTCCCTTACGGACGGCTCCGGCGCGGAAATCCCCGCCGTCGCCCTCGTCGCCGCTCCCGGCGAGGCCCTGCGCCTCGACGAGCCCCGGCAGCGCGAGCTCGCCCGCGACCTCGAGTGGCACTACCGCCCGCCCTACGTCGTCGTCGGGGACGGTGAGTAGCCATGGCAAAGGTCACCGGCGAGGGCTCCATCATCCAGATGGAGAAGGACAAGCCAAAGTCCAAGTGCCGCAAGTGGCAGCTCCGTGTGCCCATCGGGCTCAACCCGCGCACGGGGAAGTACCAGCAGAAGACGCGCGTGGTCGAGGGGACCTTCACCAAGGCAAAGGCCGACCTGCGCGAGTTCATCAAGGAGATCGAGCACGATGAGGTGCAGGGCCGTACGTCCTACACCTTCGAGGAATACTGCATGCGCTACCTCGAGATCCGCGCCGCAAAAAAAGAGGTCGCCCCCACCACCCAGGTGCGGCAGGAGTGGCAGTTCAGGGCTGCCATCCGCCACATCGGGAAGGTTAACCTCGCGGCCGTCACGCCCGCCATGCTCGATGACATGTACATCGCGATGCTCAAGGGCGACACGCTCTCCGGCAAGCCGTCGAGCGGCTCCTACGTCAACCAGATCCACGACAACATAACGCTCGTGTTCGAGCATGCGGTCAAGGAGGGGATCCTCGTGAAGAACCCGTGCGACGCGGCCAACCCGCCCAAGATGGACACGCGAGAGAAGCGCGCCATGAAGCCCGAGCAGATCCAGGAGCTCATCGAGGGGCTCGACCCCGAGGTGCCGCGCGAGTGCGCCTACCTCGTCGCCATCACGATGGGACTTCGGCGCGGCGAGGTCTGCGGCCTGTCATGGAAGGACATCGACTTCGAGAACGGAATCGTCGACGTGAGCCACAGCTTCGACGGGCTCGGCAACCTCAAGGAGACCAAGACCAAGGCGGGCATGCGCCTGCTGCCCCTGCCCGAGGTGACGCGCGAGGCGCTGCTCAAGCAGAAGGCCGCCCAGGCAGAGCAGTTCGCAAAGACGAACCAGTGGCGCAAGCCGGAGGAGGGCTACCTGGAGCAGACCGAGGAGACCCCCATCATCGCCACGCACTACGGCGAGCGCGTGACGCCCGGCTCCCTCAGCCGTTGGTGGTCAATCGACCGCGAGCGCTTCGGACTCGACGGCTGGAGCTTCCACGAGCTGAGGCACTCCTACCTCACCCTGCTCGCACTCAACGGCGTGCACCCGAAGGTCATGCAGGAGCTCGCGGGACACTACAGCTCCCAGATCACGATGGACATCTACACGCACGTTAACCTCGACGCCAAGAAGGAGGCGGTGGCTGCGGTGTCGAAGGTGTTCTAGGGTTGGAAAGCGCGTCTCTCTCCACGGAGCGAACCACCAGCCCGATTCTTCTAAGATTCTTCCATGCAAGCCCGCGAGCAATTTGACAACCGCATCAACAAAGCCCTGACCTGGCCAAACGGAGTCGCAAAAACCAAGGCTAACCAACCGCTATTATCGAGTGGGAATAGCTCAGAAGAAAATTCACGTATGAATCAGCGGGGTTTATCGGTCTCAACCATGTTCTCTCGTCTCATTAGTGGGTTTGATTGACCTGCAAGCTACGAGAACCGGCAATCACTGAAGCCCCATGTAGAATGCTATGTTTTTAGCATTCTACATGGGGCTTCTTGGTAACGGGGCCTTTGTACTTTGGGTATAGACCGAGCGTGAGTAAGGTTCCGGTTGTGGTTACAAGATAGCGAAAGAGCCAGCATTTGTGGTGCCCATTTGGTACCCAACAATCTAGCTCTGCATCCACAATGGGCCGTCAGCAGCTACTTTCATTATTGTCTAGCGCCGAATTGAGACAATTGAGTATCACACTGGCTCGCTCTAGCTCCTTTCGCATGTAGGCGTCCATATAATTCCAGTTGGGAACACCATCTTCATCATGGGGCAATAGAATGGTTTCGTTCTTTACCTTTTCCCATATACACGCATTGTCGCGGGAATACTTCGCGTATATTGTGTTCTCTAGTACCCGAGCAAGAAACATATTTATTTCAAACGTAGCTCGCGGCGTCTTAAGCCGGATAAGGTAGCTATGGCTATATACTCCCACCTCGCCTTTTTGTGCGTACACCTTACCTGTTGAGATTGCTCCATCGCGTATTACGGCAATGACATTCGTCTGAGTGGCATAGTCTTCAGGTCTGCCCCAATACATGATTCCGTTGTTTCCATACTTGGCACACGTGAGAGGAATCGTATGATCAGCATCCGGGATAGTAGTCGCAGACCCAATTCTTTTTTCATGCCCAATGTAGCCGCTCTCAAGCGGCTCAAACAGCGCACCTACTTGGTAAGAGGCCCAACTGGCCGTATTAACCAAGGATTCCAACTCAATGTCGATGTGGCTAACTGCCGAGTAGCCCCTATCTGCCCTTTCCATAAGTTCGCCCATATATTGCTGCATCCACGTCCAGTTTGGCTCTCCTTGAATATCCACGGGAAGCTTTATCTTGTCTTCGCGCATGTATTCAAGCTTCCACTTGTCGGTAAAGCCGTACTTGGTTCGCCCGACCCTCTCGATTGTGGTCGCAAGGAAGAGGCCCACTGTGGGGTTAAGACCTGTCCACTCAACATCGCCGAATTCCTTTTGCAGGCGGAATCTCGGGTAGAGCACGTGAACATCATCAGACGCCCAATAGGGTCTGTCCTGATAGAAGGCCTTGCCCGTGCCTCCATTACCGTTGTAGCAGACCGATATGGTACCTTCGGAGTGAACGTGGTCGTTGTTGCCGATATGGGCAGTCACGCCGTTGTTCGCATTGGCGGCGCTTACAAAACGGATGTTGCCCTCAATCATGTTTGCCTTGGTGAGGCGGGTGCCCTTTCTCAGCTCGAAAAGATCGCCAATCTTGAATTCCACCCAGCTTGTTGTATCAATAGTCACTCTCCCTCACCGACTTTGGGTATAGTTATGGTAACGGCGTCTTCGCTATCGGCCACTGTACTTGAGTAGAGGGTTGCACTCGTAAGTCTGCTCTCGAATTCCTTTGCATCGATGCTACACTGGAAGAGGAGGTAGTCGAGCGCCGTCTTGCGGAAGTCTTCCTCGCTAATTTCAAAAGGCTTCTCCGGCATCTGGTAGGACAGGTGCTCACTCGGGCTAATCCACTGGCAGGTACCGTCGCCGCTTTGCTTGAGTACAACATCTACCCAGTAGTCCTCAATTGCGGGCCATTCCCCATGAACATCATGGCGTCCCTTGTTCTTGACCGTCTGTAGGCCGTCCTTCTCCATATAGCAGGCAAATATCTCATGCCCGCCCTGCCACGTCTCCGCAGCGCCCGCCTTCTTCACGAATTTGATGCCCTGTGGAGTGCCCGTCTCGAATACGAAGACGCTCGTTGTGACGCCCGCGTCGAGAAATACGTTTTCTGGCAGCTTCACAATCTTTCGCAGCCTGTGATGCTTAAAAACGCGTTTCATCTGGGTCTTGCTTGCTTTTTCCAGCTTCTTTTCTGGCAGGATGAACGCGCACATGGTATGGGACGGCACGCTGTCGAGCACGTTCTCAACGATGTTCATGCAGCCGTACTTGTTCTCAAAAGGTGGGTTCATGAGTACCTTGGTGATGCCCTTCCCGACCCAGATGGGCTTTCCCTCCGTATCGGTTCTTTCCTGCTTGCCTGCGTGCGAAATCCATGTGGAGGCTTCGGCATAGCGGGCGTCGAGCTGCTCAAGATTGGTCTTGCCATCCTTGTGGATGAGCATGTTGGCACAGGCAAGAGAGTAAAGTTCCCGGTCAAGCTCGATGCCAAAGAGCTGGCCCTGCTTTATGCGCTTCGCCTTGTCGGTGCCAATGCCTCCCGCTTCTTGAATCATGTTCGCCATGGCCTTTACGAGGAAGCCTCCAGAGCCACAAGTTGCATCAAGAACCTTGTCGTCTTTGTTGACCTCGATGATGCGGTACATGAAGTCGGTGATGTGCTCGGGTGTAAAGACCTGACCTACTTCCGCCTTCTTCTTGTAGCGATTGAACTCGTTGAAGAAGATGCCCATCACATCTTCGCCGCGCCATGCATCCGAGTTGAGACAGTCGGAAATCTCCGTCACCCATTCGATAAAGGTAGCAATGAGGTCCTTGATGCGCTGTTGCGCCTTCTCCTCCTCGCTGTCGGTGTCGAGATTCATCTCAATTTTGGCGAAGGTGTCAGAGAGCAGTTCGAGCTTGCGATTTTGCTGCTTGGCACGTATCAGTTCCTTGTTCAGGCAGCTCAGGATAGCGTTGTGAAATTCCGAGTAGCCCATGCCCGGACGGATGAAGGCACCGTAGCGCTTTGCTACGAGAGTGCAGGCAGTGAATATCATGCGATGGTTGAGGTTCTTGATGCCAAAATTGAAGTGAAGGCTATCGTTGATGCGGGCGGTCAGCTCGTAGATGCGCTCCTTGTCGATTGCGTCTGCCTTGTAGAGGCCAAGGTAGTATCTGAGATTCTGCAAGTCAGCGACGGCCTCTATCTCGTCGGTTCCCTTGAAGACCCTGACCTCATCGCCGTTGTAGAGGACTCCTATGACTTTCTCATAGCGCGTTTGGACGATTCGAGCATCCTTCAAGACCTCCTCGGCCTGTTTGGTGCCGAGCTTGATGTGCGAAGCCTTGACCTCAAGAACAAGGGCCACGTCACTATGGTTATGCGGAAGGTACCATCCGTCCGGTTTGTCGGCGACGCTGGGAAAGCCAAGCTGGTTGAAGGTCGTGAGCTGCCCCACGCCGCAATCTGCTATGCCGCTATCGCTAAAGCCAAGGGTTGCGCGGGCTTTGTCGCGCACCTCATCCTCGGTCATTGCCTTAGCCATTGTTCAGTTCTCCTGCTTCTGTTTGTGCTGCCTACTCATTGGACGACTTGCTATTGATTAAAAGACTGTTGGTTTGACGGCTATTTGCATATCGGCCTCTCATGTGTCTCATCGTCACGGCCTATGCTTTCAGGAACCCATATGGGTATTTGGGGTCGTAAGGGTTGCAATCACTGAAACCGGACTTTTGCTCGTCGGGGTCCAGCGGGTAGCGGGTATGCTCCAGCACTCGATAGCCGAAGGCTTCTGGGTCGTAGTGGTCCTTCCAGCATTCGTATGCATAACCGTCTCCGCTCTCGCAAAATGCGGAAAATGCTTCGTCCCAATGCACGATGATTCGCTCTAGCGTTCCGAGTTGCGTTCTCAGAATGGGGGAGCCACCCACCACATCAGGCCGAAGGCCAAACTCACCAGCAACTTGAAAGAGCGCGTGCGCGGCCTGTACGGGGCTTCCGAAGTCGAAGAAGACCAGTGAAGCCGAGGTAATTCCCAGGCGAGCAGCTATTCCCTCAACTACTGAAACCTTGGGGAGGTTCCGGCCTTGTTCATAGCTGCGGTATACAGTGAGCCTGACGCCAAGCAGCTCGGCGAACTCTGGCTGGGTCATATCCTTGGACGCACGAAGCGCTTTCGTCTTTGCGGCAAAGCAATGAGCTTCCCAAGGCTCAACCAGCTCAAATGCCTCAGAAACATCGGGTGAATAGCGCTCTGGAAAATCGGAAGGATTATACTCTGTGGCGTAGCAATCCTTCCATAGTTGATAGTCGGTCTGGTTCAGCTCGTCGCTTTTGAGGGATTCATAGCGTTCTGACCAGTCCCCAAAAAACGACCGCATGAAGGCCGTTGTCGGTTGCAGGTAGACGTATCCGAGTGCTGTACGCGGTTCTAACCCGTAGACTTCTGCCATTTGGAAGAGGGAGTTTGCGGTAATCGCGTCCCCTGCTCCCAAATCGTAGAGTCGAAGGCATTCGGGTCGCACACCCAACGCCATCGCCATCTTGTCTATATTCCCGCCCTTTGGGGATGCCTTTCGAATCTCGTAGTTTCTCACTGCGGTCTCGCTCACATTCATCTGCTCGGCGAGCTGTTTCTGGGTGAGACCGCGAAACTGTCTTAGTGCGCGAATCTTCTCGGCCATGAGCTTCGTGTGCCAGCGTTTGTTTGTGAACCTGTCTGCAGCCTCGTTTGCCGTTTCTGCCTGAAAGCCTGCGCCAGAGACTTGCCGTCCCAAAGGAAACGCTCCTTACGCACATACTGAAGTGACTCGGAAACTTTGAGAAAGATTGTAACAGAAGAAAATTCTCGGAACCACAGAAGAAAATATTATTATACTAGAGATGAGGACAGAAGAAAGTCATCTGATGTTCTTTGACAACAATATGGCAATCGTGAGGGATCAAACACAACCATAGAAACATAGAAAAGGAGTAACTATGCAAAATCAGGACCAGTTTGTACGTTGCCGCCATGTGATGAAGACCCTTGGCGTGTCAAAGGCCACGGTCTATCGCATCATCGCGTCGCTCAATGAGGAACTTGTGGCACAGTGCATCCGCACTACTCCGGGCCGCGTGAGCAGGGCACACCCTTAGAAGCGCTATCTCGTGCTGCAAGGGGATGAGAACGTTGTCGGTCAGTAAGTATTCTAATGGTATGTGGGAATTTGGTAGTGTCTTGAAAGTTGGTGTAAGCGGTGCCTTCGCCCGTGAATCCGCTCGTCCCAATGCATCCCATGCCGCCCTTCTCCTTGGGTCAATGCCATTCGCCTTCACCAGGCCGATGATGGCAGGGCATGTTCGGCTGCGGTTCCCTCGTAGGTCGGCCTCGGTGCGGGCGGACGCTGCGACTTCTCCTCGTAGGCCTCTTGGATCGAGACGGACGAGAACCAGCATCTCGGCTGCCGACCCCCGTCCATCTCAGGGAGCGCGGCCGCGACGTGACGCGGAAGGCTCCTCCTCGACGGGGAGACCTGCACGACGCGGCTCCTGCGCTTGATCTCACGGTTGGTGCGCTCCTGCACGTTGTTCGTCCTGAGGCGTATGTGGTGCTCGTAGGGGAAGTCGAGGTAGGCGAGCGCGTCCGCCTCGGCATCCTCCAGGAGCTCGCCTGCCGCCGGACAGATGGCTCCTACTTCGTCTATGGCAAGGTGATGGAGTGCACGCACCAGTGCGGGGTCGCGCTCGAGGTGGACGATGCGGCGCTGCCAGGCGGCCCTCCGGAAACGTCTCTTCCATGGCACGTCTCAGACTCTCATGGGCATCTGAGGCCACACAGGGCGCGCCAGTGATGCTCCACGGTCCCGAAGTCCCCTCGGAAACCCTGACCACGAGTCATATGACTCGGCGTCTGCGGCATCGATGCCCACGAGGTGACGGTGGCCATCGTCTGCTGCCGCCGTCGCCGTCACCACTGCTTGGCATGTCCGCCCTCCCGGGCCTTGACGTAGGTGGCGTCAAGCCACAGGTACGGGAACCCCAGACCGTGGGACGCGCGCCCCTGCAGGTCCTCCACGGTCTCGTCAGGCGTGGCACGCATACGGGAGACCGCATCCTTTGCCGAGTCGGTCGACGCCGAGCGTCCTGGCGATGCGTTCGCTCTTTCTGGTGGAGATCCCACGGGTGACCATCTCCGAGGCGGCCGCCACGGCCGCGCGGTCGGTCCTGGGATAGCGATCCACCACGTCCTCGGGGAAGCAGGAGCCACGTCTGGGTTTCGGGATGCGAGGCGTCAGCGTACCTACACTCGTGGGTAACGAGCGCTCGCGATGGCCGTTGCGTCGGTTGCCATCCTCGCTCCCGGGATCCGCCTCTGCGTCCATTGCTTCGTTCACAATCGATTCCGCAGGTGTTCCTGCAAGCTCGCTGACATCCGCCATCCCGTCGTCGAACCGTGGGAGCTCCGGCATCGTGTCCTCATGGTCATCATCTATAGTCACCATTGCGGCCATCGCTTTCTCTAGCCTCCCGATACGTCGCTGTTCGGGATTCTAGGGCGATGGCCTTTTCCCTTAGGTCGAAAGACCTACCAGGAAAACGTGCCTACACCAACATTGGAGACACTATCAACTATTGCGGGGATACAATTCTTGCCACCGAGCTGCGATAACTCGTTTTTTCTATTTGACCTTCCAGCGCTCACGTAATAAGAAGCGATGCACTCAATTTCTTACTTTTCTCACGTGAGTCAATGAATCCTTGTCAGATTCGTTTGCATATCCTTCTTGCGCCTGTCAACAAGGGCAACCCTGTCACTCGGTGCCCGAGTTTGACTATGAAAACTGATGAAATATAGAAAACTCTATAGGTATAGAATCTGGCTATGAACTTTCGGAAGCCAGAGGGGTGGAAGGCGGCACGAATGGGGATGGAAGAAGACCTCAAGGTTCTTGTGGAATCGGTTCTCTCGTCGAGATGCGAGGGGCAGACCATAGAGCTGAAGGCAGCCCATGAGGGGACTCCGAAGGTTTACGACACCCTCTCGAGCTTCTCGAACCAGAACGACGGGGGCGTTATCGTTTTCGGCATTGACGAGTCGCTCGGCTTTCGGCCGGTTGGCGTCTTCGACCCACAGAGGCTGCAGAAGGACGTTACCGATCAGTGTGCCGAGATGGAGCCCGCCGTCAGGCCGACTTTCGCTACGGTCTCCCTAGGCGGGGCCATTCTTGTCGGTGCCTACATCCCTGGTCAGCTCATGGGCAGCAGGCCAGTCTATCGCAGGACTGCTGGGGTCACGAGGGGAACCTACGTCCGCGTCGGTGACGCGGATGCGAAGATGAACGCGAACGAGCTCTACGAGATCGAGGCGTTCAAGAGCGGGGCACGAGATGACGTGTCCACCACGCCTGTTTCGACGCGCGAAATGCTCGATTCCGACCTGGTGTCCTCTTTTGCGGCGAAGGCTGCGGAGGAGCGACCCCACATGGCGCACCGCAGCGACGAAGAAGTCCTGAGTCTTGTTGGTGCCGAGAGAAACGGCGTACCCACCCTTGCGGGGATGATGACGCTATCCGCGTATCCCCAGCAGGCATACCCAAACCTGTGCGTCACGGCCATCGCCGTGGCCGGGAATTCGATTGGTCGCGGCGAAGAGGGGGAGAGGTTCCTCGACAACAAGCGTTACGAGGGGCCGATATCTCAGATGGTTGAGGACGCGATGGCGTTCGTCCGACGCAACACCAAAACCCGTGTCATCATCGCTGCCGGCCGTCGAATGGATGAGCCCGAATATCCGGAGAATGCGGTTCGCGAGATTCTCATCAACTCGCTCATGCATAGGGACTATGGCCCCTACTGCAACGGTACGCCGACTCGGCTCGTCATCTACGGGAACCGTCTCGAGTGCTGGAACCCTGGGGGAATCTACGGAGGGCAGAGCGTAGAGGAGCTTGGCTACACGAACGTGCAGACTAGGAACCCGACGCTCGTCTCGATGCTCGAGATACAGGGCTTTGCCGAGAATCGCCACTCGGGAATCCCCGTGATCAGGGACGAGATGCGACACGCAGGGCTGCGGCCGCCGGTGTTTCTTGATGAGAGGGGCTCGTTCACGGCGACGCTCTACAACGCCCCCGAGGCAGCTCCTTCCTATCGCGAAGGCGGGAGAGGGAGGATCACGGAGGCGGAGGTGGTGGCTTTCTGCTCGATACCGCGGAGCAGAGCCGAGGTAGCCGACCACTTTAGCAGTAACTCTACGTACCTTTCGCGCGAGTACCTCAATCCCCTCGTCGAACAGGGGAGGCTTTCCCTCGCCCTGCCAGATGTGCCGCGTAGCAAGAATCAGAGGTTCGTGGCGACGCGTCGCGGATGACGCGATGAGGCAAGGCTTTCTGGAGACGAGAGCCTCCCTTCTCACCACGAACTTCGATAGCCCATGGCTTGGGGGAAAGCCCTCTCGCCCGTCACTCCTTATTTCGTTAACAACGTCCTGGCACGCAACATCTAGCCGCCCAGGTTCGTCCAGAATAATATCCGGGTCCCCCACCAACGCTCGCGTGCCTTTTCCCAGGCGCACCATTCAGTTCCTCAAACTTAGATGCTGCATGACGGTCAGTACCTACCCGCGTAGGCCCTTCGCGCCTCCGCCGTCCACCGTCTGACGAAATCCGTTTTCGCTTCGGTGTATCCGTCGCGGTCGTGCTCATACCTCTTCCATAGGCCCAACTTTAGCCGCTCGTACTCTTTCGCGACTTCGTGGTGATCGTTCAGGTAGTCTCGGAAATACAGCTCGTCGTTGTCTTTGCGATGGCGCACATGCAGGTGAAAGACCCTCTCCGCAAAGCCCTCAGAGGTATACCCTCGGTTGAAGGATTTTCTGCGCTCGTCTTCCGACATACAGAGATAGCCATTGCTGGTCAGCACGGTCTTCACGTCATCCATGGAAACCGTCTCCGGTATCTCCAGCAGCATGTCGACGATCGGTTTCGCCCATATCCCGCGAACGGCAGTGCTCCCGATGTGGCTGATCCTCGCGTCCGGTACAGGCAGAAACCCCCTTATCCTTCTCTCTTCTTCCGCATACCAAGCGGTCCAGCAGTCCTTGTGTTCGCAGAGGGTTATGGGGAACAGCTCCCACAGCTCTTCCAGTGTCATCTCCGATAGCGGCTTTCCCATGGCTCAGCCCCTCAAACAAAAGCCGTCCTTTTCAGACTATGCAATGCGCCGAAATAGCGCATGCATCAGAAATCACTCATCGCCAAAACTGGAGCACGTCAGTCCGTCGTGCCGGTCCTTCTCCAGCTCTGTAGTTCGATGATGTTTCCCTCGGGATCTTTCGCATACACGAATACGGCTTCGACACCATTGGGATATGCCGTTGTAACCACGCTGCCCAAGCTTCCGCCGCCAGCATCGATAATCTGCTGCAGCGTATCTTCCACATCGTCTACCTCGAAAGCGATATGGGCAAAGCCCGGACGATTGATCTCTGCGGGCACAGCGTCTTCCAAGGTGTCATAGGAAAAAATCTCCAACGTAGGGTGATCTTCGCCATAACCCGGCAGAAGAAGATGCTCTCCCGTTATATGGGCCCCGTTCAATCCGGTAAGGCTATCAAGCCAAGGTCCCCGAAGGTCGCGAGTCTCCCCTATGCTGCGACAATGCAACGCCTGCTTGTAGAACGCTATCAACGTGTCGGGGTCTTTTGCGATTAGATCCGTATGAACATATCTGAACATCAGAAAACCGCCTTTCGTTTCTGCCTGCCTCGCGCTCTGCGGTACCGCGGGACGCTATCTTTCAAGAATCATATCTACCAGGGTCTGGATATGTATCTGCATGGAGTCGAGGCAGGCAACCGGTGCTTCGTACCCATCGAACAGCAGGGTAGTTCGGTGCACCCCAGAATAACCGCCTGAATGTCCTCATCGCGTTTCATGCGTTCGATGACCCCCATGAATTCGTCGCGGGTCTCATCACGTACGATTCCCACTTCCAACTCGTCCGTTATCCGGCGATTGACGAGGTCCCTTTCGTTTTGCGCGGGAACCACTATCTCGATGCCGTCACGCACGAATGGAGCCCGATAGAATGCACCCTCCATCGTGAATACCGTACCCAGCAAACCGACCCTCGATATGGCGCGGCGTTTCACTTCGGCACACGTCGATTCCAGAATGCTGACGAGGGGAAGGGGAGAACGGCTCTGTATCTGGTCAAAGACGATATGCGGCGTATTGGCCGACAAGGCAGCGAAATCAGCACCGGCTGCCGCAAGGTTTCGAATGGCCTGCAACAGATAATCAGCTAGGTATGCGTAGTCTCGTTCCCGGCAGCACGCTAGTATCTTCGACACATCGACGCTTTCAACAGTCAATTCTGGAAACCGGCCGATGCTCCTTTGGACACCGTACGTGATGTCGTGATAGTACATGAGCGTTGATTCCGGTCCCATTCCTCCGACCAACCCCAGTTTTCTCATGCTGTCATACCTCGTCTTTCCTCGTCACGCGATAAGGTCGTCGCCGGAACGAATGCATGTGATTCTGCAACAGGAGTGCTGTATCGATTATTACCAGGTTTTGGTGTACGTCTCTCTCGTCCTGACAGCAAGGATGAGACTTCTAGACTTTGCAAGAGTATCTGCCAATACCTTCCCTTCAGGATTTCGCACCACAAGTATGATTGTTGCCACAACGCTGTCAACGAAGGCTTGGTACAGTGCGAGGCGTACGGACCGCCCCACCGGCAAACGTCTCTTTGGAGGACCCGAGATGACCACCTTGAAAGATCGTCCCAGCACGGCCCTGCTCGTCATCGACATGCAGAACGACGTCGTCAGGGGCGCCTACGCACGGGACGCCGTGATCGGGAACATCATCGCGCGCGTCGTCAAGGCCAGCGAAGTGACCTTCGGGGCATAGGTTGCTGTTTCGACGATAAAACGGAGGCCATCCATGGACGATGTTCAACAGCTGTCACCAGGCGAGGCGCTGCGCGAGCTGAAAGCAGGTAACCATGCCTACCTGCAGGCCATGAGCAATCCCTCTGACATCTCTCCCTCGCTGCGGATCGAGACATGCGAGCATGGCCAGCATCCCTTTGCAACGATTATCACCTGTGCCGATTCGCGCGTGGTTCCCGAGCATCTCTTCATGGTTGGCCTGGGCCGTCTCTTCGTCATTCGCGTGGCAGGCAACGTTATCGGTGACACGCAGCTTGGGAGCGTGCTCTATGCCATGTCGCATCTTGGCACGAGATTGGTGGTCGTGTTGGGGCACACGCACTGCGGAGCCATCGCCGCGGCCATCGAGGGTGGTGCGCAGGGGAGCGTGGGTGCCGTCATCAATCTGATCGAGGAAGCCATAGGCACAGAGACCGACGACTACCGAGCCTGCGTATTGAACGTCCGCCATTCGGTGAGGTGCCTTCTCGAGGATTCGGAGATGACGTCACTCATCGGCCAGGGCGGTTTCAAGGTCATGGGCGCGGTCTATCACATCGACTGCGGAAAGGTCGAGTTTCTCGACGAAGGCTGAGTAGCCGTGCCATTTTTGCATCAGACGAGGGACATCGACACCAGCTCCACGCCCACCTTCGGAGACGTCCGTGTGCGGATTCGGCATGTATGGGGCCTGAACAGGCTGTTCGCTCCGTCTTGTCGTCGTGGGGCTCGACCCCGTTTCTCTCGTATATCCCCAAATGCCGCTCGCGCCTCGAAGTCAACCGTCTGCGGCGTGGGGTCTGGGTGCGCCCCCTCAAGGGGTCCTGAGGTGCCGCGTTCGTCTTCTTTCGTAGCGGGGCTGCCATCGGCGTAGCACGCGTGCTACCTGCGGATGACTGTCGCAGACGGGGCCGTCGGGAGGCGTTCCTCTCCGGTTATCGGTTTGCCCGATATATGCGGTCTGCATAATTGATTCTTCATATTTAACAAATATGCGGGCATTCCATACAATGCAAAGTATAAGAGCATACATAAAAAGTGATGTTAAGAAACAGTATTTAACTGTACTTTCTCTAAAAACGAATGACCATATCGCTCGGTGCACTTGTGTGCCGTGGTGATATACGCATGCGCAATATGCATTTCCTAGCAGAGAGTCCTCACTACCTCCCTGCGAAGGGCGCTGCGATAAGACGCCGTAAGCGTCCCCGAGCCAGATGGCGACGGGGCGAGGGCACGTGTTGAGAGGAGACGGTTCTGTTGAGTTACAAGATTGTTCGCAAGAGCGAGGCCACCGCCTATGAGGCTCCTGGCCACTTCGACTGCCGGCCGACCCGGCTGCACAACCCGCAGGACGTGAACGAGGGCAAGGTCGTGATGGGGGTCACACACTTCCTCCCAGGTGGCGGTTGTGAGTTTGGCTCTAACCCCTGCGAGAGCGTCTACTACATCCTTGCGGGCCAGATGGAGATCGAGACCGAGGGTGAGAAGACGACGCTGCACGAGGGTGACTCCTTCCATTGCGGCCCCGATACCAAGAAGGGCATCAAGAACACCGGCAGCGAGGCATGCCAGATGCTCGTCGTCATCATCCCGCCCCAGAAGTAGTCGGGAAGCATTCGGGACACCCAAAGCAACGTCATAGAGAGAAGGAACCACAGATGACCGATTTGTTCGATCTCACTGGCAAGAAAGCCGTTGTCATCGGGGGTGCCGGAGGTATCGGTCAGGCCCTCGCAGAGGGGCTTGCCGAAGCCGGCGCCCAGGTAATGATCACAAGCCGCAGGGAGGAGGCCCTGCAGCGCGCCCAGAGGGAGCTCAAGGAGAGCTGCGGTGCTGACGTCCTGTATCACGTCACCGACGTGACCGACGAGGCCGAGGTCGAGAGGCTCGTCAAAGATGCCGTCGCCAAGCTGGGTACCGTCGACATCCTGGTGAACTCGCAGGGATACAACAAGAAGTTCCCCGGCACCGAGTTCCCGCTGGACGAGTGGCAGACCCTCCTGGACGTCAACGTGACGTCGCTGATGCTCACGACCAAGCACTTCGGCAAATACATGAAGGACCACGACGTCCATGGCAAGGTCATCAACATCGGTTCCGTGCGGGGCATCCGCGCGATAGGCAACGGCGGCATGGGCAACGTCGGCTACTGCTCCTCGAAGGGAGCGGTCGAGATGCTCACGAGGGCCTACGCGGCCGATCTGGGACCGACCATCCAGGTGAACTGCATCGGTCCGACCCTGACCTACACACCCATGATGGTCGGCATGCTGCCAGATGACGAGGCCAAGCGCAACGCCATCGCGAAGTCCGAGCCTGCCCAGCGCATAGGCTATCCGGAGGACCTGAAGGGCACGGTGATCTTCCTGGCTGCCAAGGCCTCCGACTTCGTCACCGGCTCGACCATCTATCCGGATGGCGGCCTCCACATCACCAGCTAGACGACGTGCCACAGGCCACGAGCCCAATCTCTGTGGGCTCGTGGCCGCGCAATCCCGTGAGGGAGGCAACTCGAGGTAAGGAAGCGATGCTCAGATGGGATTCAAGTTTCAGGATGGGAAGATCTACGAGATGCCAGTCTTCTTCGGCCCGTCGCCGGTGCCAAAGAACCCCCTCCCGGATGGTACGTACCAGTTGAACAAGCCGGCTGACGTCGAGGCGGCCACCGTCATGTTCGAGACGGACGCCGACAGGCTCGAAGCGCTGCTGCCGGATGGCTTCACGCTTGTCGCCCCGGTGCTCTCCGTTGCGGTGTGCGAGTTTGGCAACATCGGCAACTTCGCCGGCAACACGTACTACCTGATCAACATCTCCACTCCCGTCCGCTTCGACGGGAGCAGGGACCATGTGCGCGGCGACCTCGTCCTGGCCATGTATGAGAACCATGGTGAGCCGATCCTCGGAGGGCGGGACCTTCTCGGCTACAGCAAGATCTACGCGGACATACCGCGTTTCAAGAAGGATGCCGGTACCGTCAGGGCTTCGGCATTCACATGGGACTTCAAGTTCATGGACATGAGGCTCGATCTCGACGGCACGCCCGATGATCCGGACCTGATGAGGAAGCTCGCTGCCGAGTCAGAGGGCAAGTTCAACTACAAGTACATCCAGGCGGTGCCCGAGAAGGGGGTTGACGTGGCCAAGGGTGGTGTCGACGCGAGCTATCCCGTCTTCAACCCGAAGGCCTGGCAGGCACCGGAGGGCTACGCCTTCGCGCTCAAGAAGCCAGAGACGCAGATGTGCTCCGGAACGGTGACGTTCCACAAGCCAGCGCCCGAGGACATGCCCTTCTACTGGCATATCGGCACCTGTCTGGCATCGCTGCCCGTCAGGCGATACCTCGGCGCCCAGCACTCCCTCTATAACGACCCGTGTGACTACACGCACGTCTACAAGCTCTGCTAGGCCGCGTTCCGGCAGCAGCCACCAGAAGAAACGGAAGACGAAGAAGAGAGGAACCACTGCATGACAGTCGAGAGAAAAAGGTACTGCGTCTACGGAGAGTGGCGTGACTCCAGGACCGACACCTATATGCCGGTGACCGATTCCAGTACGGGAGAGGTGATAGCCGAGGTGCCGCGCTGCACGCGGGAGGAGGTCGAGGAGGCCATCTCCTCCGCTGCCTCCGCATTCCCCGCATGGTCCCAGCTTTCGTTGAGCAAACGCGTGCAGATGATGTTCAAGTGGCGCGACGTTCTCCAGAACCACCTCGACGAGCTTGCGACGCTCTGCTCCAAGGAGCTCGGCAAGAATCTGAACGAGGCCCGCGGCGACATCCTTAAGGCCATCGAGCCGACCGAGCTTGCGTGCTCGTTGCCCTACGCCATCCAGGGATCGGCCGCGCTGCAGGTGACCACCGGCTTCGACTGCAGCACCTACCGCATGCCCCTCGGCGTCGTCGCCGGCATCGTCCCGTTCAACTTCCCCGCGATGATCCCCTGGGGATGGATGGTCCCGCTCGCCATCGCTACGGGCAACACGGTGGTGCTCAAGGCGGCCTCCCCGACGCCGCTTACGTCCATGCGCATCCTCGAGCTGTTCTACGAGGAGGCAGGGTTCCCGAAGGGTGTCGTGAACCTCGTCACGTGCAGCCACAACGAGGCTGACATCATGCTCACCGACCCGCGCGTCAAGGCCGTGACCTTCGTCGGGACGACGCGGGTGGGCAAGCTGATCTACTCCACGGCGGCCGCCAACGGCAAGCGCGTCCAGGCGCAGTGCGAGGCCAAGAACCACGCCCTCGTCCTCGAGGACTGCGACCTTGACAGGACCACGTCGGCGATCATCAACTCCGCATTCGGCTGTGCGGGAATGCGCTGCATGGCCCTTCCCGTGGTCTGCGTGCAGGAGAGCATCGCTGACAAGTTCGTCTCGTTGCTGAAGCAGAAGGCCGAGGCCCTCGTCGTCGGCTGCTCCTACGACCCAAAGACCGACCTAGGTCCCGTCGTCTCCGAGGCTCACAGGAAGCGCGTCGAAGACTGGATCGCGAAGGGCGTCGAGGAGGGCGCGGAGCTGGTGCTCGACGGTCGCGGTCACGAGGTTCCCGGCTTTGAGAACGGATTCTTCCTCGGTCCCACCATCTTCGACCACGTAAGGCCCGGCATGACCATCGGCGACCGCGAGATCTTCGGGCCGGTCGTCTGCGTCAAGCGCGTCAAGGACTTCGACGAGGGCATCAGGCTCATGAACGATAACCCGTTCGCGAACGGCTCCTCCATCTTCACCCAGGACGGCTTCTATGCCCGCAAGTTCGAGATGCTCACCGACGGCGGTATGGTCGGCATCAACGTAGGCATCCCCGTGCCGTCGGCATACTTCCCCTTCTCGGGCAACAAGGAGTCCTTCCTCGGCGACCAGCACGTGCTCGGCCTCGACGGATATCGCTTCTATACCCGGGCGAAGACCGTCACGACCCACTGGTTCGACGACAGTGCACGCTCCGGGCAGCGGATTGATTCTTGGGAGGGCACGGTCGAGCGTCTCTAACCCTTCGTGGGGCGCAGCCCTCGGGAAGGGTCTGCCGACGCGATGGCCGCGTCCCACTTCTCCCTCTCAGAGAGGAGGGGAGATGGATACTGTCAGCTCCGCCAGGAAGTGGGGGATGTTCGCCATCCTCATGTTCGCTGGCATCTGTATCAACGCCTCGCAGCTGAAGATAACCCCGATCACCACCGAGGTCTCCGCGCTGCTCAATGTCGACCTCACCCAGACGGCCCTGCTCACGAGCATCTTCACGGTGGCGGGCGTGATTCTCTCGGTTCCCGGGTCGCTCTTCATCGACAGGACGGGTCCCAAGAGGATGGAGCTCATCCTCATGGCGGCACTCTTCGTCGGCAACGTCATGGGTGCCCTTACGGACAGCTTTCCGGTCATGATGGCCTCGCGTGTCGTGGAGGGAGCCTCGTGCGCCCTCATCATCCCGGTTGGTCTCAGTCTGATCAACTCGTGGTTCGAAGGCAGGTCCGCCAGCTTGGCGACTGGGATCTTCACCATCGCGAATCCCGTCGCGAACTTCGTCATCATGAACGCGAGCCTCGGGCTCGTCGACATGAGCGGTGGCAATGTCAAGGCCATCTGGTGGTGCATTGCCGGTCTGGCGCTCGTCGCCTTCATCCTTGTCCTGATCTTCGTAAGAGACGTCGGGGTCGGCGGGAGCACCGAGAGGGTCTCCCTTACTGCCGCACTGAGCAACGCGCCACTCGTTGTCCTCTGCATCGGCATGATGTGCCTGTCGTTCGTTCTGCTCGGCCTCGTCACGGACTACCCCCAGATATTCGCCTACAACGGTCTCGCCCCGGCGACGGCGAACTTCTACACGAGCCTCAACGGGCTGTTCGGAATTCCGTGCGGGGTCATCTGCGGGATTCTCATAGGGAAGACGAACAAGCCTTTCACTGCCGCGTCAATCGGGGCCGTGGGTGGGATGGTGGTCTCGGTGGGGATCGCGTCGCTGGGTCCGTCGACCTACGTGGCCAATGTCCTGGGCTCGTCGGTCTTCCTCGGGGGTCTTGGGATAACGTCGATGTTCGTCCTCGCGCCGCGCCTGGCGCAAGACCCCGCGCACGTGGGGCAGGCGACCGGTCTTCTCAACGCGTTCTACTATGCCGGGATACTCGTCTCGACACCAGTCCTGTCCCTTCTCTCGCAAGGCAACACCACCTGGGTCGCCCCCTCGGTCGCGATGACGGTGGCCTGCGCAGGGCTTCTTGCCTGCGTTCTCGTCTCACGGAAGCTCTCCGTCCGGCAGGGGAGGGCCGTGCATCGCCAGGTGCCGGCGAGCGTCGGTTCGGCTGAATGAGCCGTTGGCGCATGNGGNGCCCACNTTCCCGGGGTGGTNCCGGGACCCTTCGCAGGGAATGCGAACCATCGTTACATGACAACAAGAAAGAGGAGTGATCACCATGGGTGAGCCTATGGCACCGTATGTCAAGCTTCCCGAGCTCGAGGAGTACAAGGAGTGGTTCAAGGACTTCGCCGACCTATATCGCGAGGACGGCATCTTGCAGGTCACCTGGAAGACGAACGACGGTCCGATGCATCACAGCGGCATGTCCCATCGGGCGTGCAGCCAGCTGACGCGTGTCCTGTCCCTAGACTACAAGAACGAGATCATCATCTTCACGCACATCGGGGACAACTGGATGACCGAATCCGACCCCAACGGCTGGGACACCTATTCCAAGCTGCCCACGGAGCGCTTCCAGCACCAGTACTTCGATGACACCAACCTGATAAAGAACATGGTGTTCGACCTGGACGTTCCCACCATAGGAGCCATTCCGGGTCCGGGCTTCCACTGGGACTCGGCGATGCTCTGCGACGTGACCCTCGCCTCCGAGGACACCTGGATGGAGGTCCCCCACGCCCATGGCGGCCTGGTGCCCGGTGACGGCATGGGTCTCATGGCCCAGCACTTCTTCGGCACCAAGCGCGGGAACTACTACATGATGACCGCACGTCAGTGGACCGCCCAGCAGATGCTCGACTGGGGCATGGTGAGCGAGGTCGTCCCCAAGGGCAGCGTCATGGACCGCGCCTGGGAGATCGCCCGCATGTGGAAGGCCATGCCGTACGAGAACCGCACCATCATGGCAAACCTGGCCAAGCGTCCCCTCAAGAAGCTCTTCGTCGAAGACCTGAAGCTTCATAACGTCAGCGAGCAGTATGGCTCCATGCTGCGCGTCGCCGCCGGAGACCTCGGGGACCAGAATGCCGCCCAGCAGGACGAGAAGTACATCAGCCGCACGAACGACTGGCGCTATTGTCACGACTGGATGCAGCAGCCCCCCACCCGTGAGTCCTGGGCTGGGTTCCGCACGAAGCCCGTCGAGTGGTTCAAGAGGGTCGAAGCCGGCGAGGAGACCAATCCCTTCGAGGACAGGCCCGTCAAGCCCTACAGGCCCTCAGGGGAAGGCAAGTAGGGTTCTCGCTCCCTCCCCTGGCTGGGGGAGGGAGCCCCTTCGACCTCTTGGGCCGTTCGTGGCTGCATCCCGAAGTCCCTGACCCCCATCTCGAATGCCCCGCGCGCGGCCACTACGAGCTGCTCTATGAGCGGGTTGGGGTTGTGGGTGTTCCACGTGGCAAGCCCGTAGAGCGTCGCGAGGGGCGAGCGGAAGTGGAGCACCTGGATGTCCGGCACAGAGAGCTCGTTGAGGAGGCTCTGTGGGAGGAGTACGGTGCATTCCCCGCTGCCGAGCATGAGTAGCAGAGAGTCGCGCATGGGGACGAGGCTGATCGACGGTGCGATCTCGAGGTCATCGAAGAGGCGCGTCGCCTGCATGAGACCTCTGCCCTCTCTTCCGAGAAGTATGACCCCTCGCCTCCGCGCGAGCTCACGGATCGTTTCGGGGTTGTCCTCCAGGGGTTCCTTCATACGGATGGCCATCACCATCTCGTCCTCGAAGAGGCACGTGGAGATGAGGCCTCCGTCCTTGTGCGCTATCGGCTCCTGGTGAAGAAAGAAGCTCACATCGATGCTTCCGTCATCGAGGCCATGCGAGAGCTCCTCGTACTCGTGGACGGCGAAGGACACCTGGAGCTTGAGGGCCTTCTCACGGGCTTTGAACAGGCACTCGGTGAGGGCGCTCTTGAGCGCCGTGCAGTACATGATTCGCTGGTCCATCCCGATGCGGACGGATAGCTCGCTCCCGGCGGAGACGCCCGAATGGGCGACCGGCCCGAGCTGACCGACCTCCTGGAGGATTCTGCGAGCTGCAGGGAGCATGGCGCGCCCAGAGTCCGAGAGCACGACCGTCCTCTTCGTGCGCTCGAACAGCTTGACCCCAAGCTCCTGCTCCAAGGCTGCTATCTGCTGGCTGAGAGTGGACTGTGAGATGAAGAGACTCTCGGCGGCCTGCGTGAAGCTGAGGGTCTCCGCGAGGGTCGTGAAGTAACGAAGATGGCGCAGTTCCATGACTTCCTCCGTTCCCCGAACATGATAGCAGGCCAGGATGACGGGCCGTTGCGAGGGCGGTCGACGGTCCGCCCTGTCGCGTCGAAGATGGCTCTCGGATGCCATATAGGAACTGTTATATATAAGAACTTTTATTCTCACACCTTGTCGGCGGTGACCTTTCTAGCACGACCAACCGAGAAGGAATCCCAACCGTTCGATGTGACGTGGCGATGTGTCCAACACCTACCACGCATGTGGGCACACTATGGTCCATGAGAAGAGCGGCGAGATGCCCAGGGTGCTCTACAAATCGGCGATTCCCCTTGCTGGGTATCGGACAACATCGAGGAGTATCCGTCCGATGGATCGGAGACGCCCATCTACCGCAACTGCCTGGATGATCATCCCGACATCGCAGGAACCTTTCGGCACGGCATGTCAGGCTCATGCGGCATGCATCTGGGTTCCCGTCTTGATTTGGGTGATCGATATGGCATGGCCGCCATAAAACGTATGGGATCAGGACGTCCCGTTGGATCTGGCCTTGCCTCGTAGCGCGCGTGGCAGGGGAATGGATGACCCGATGATCGCTGCGATACCGATGAAAAGGATCGCGCTTACCGGGAAGCAGATGAGCAGCAACATCATCACGGCCAAGGGTCTGCGCATGACCATGCCGCAGAGCGCGCTTGTCACCACGCAGACGCAGAAGACGGAGTCGATGCCGATGAGCGTCGCCGAGGCGAAGCCGATGGCCACCCCGGAGAATATGACCGGGAATATGTTCCCGCCCCGCCAACCGAAGTTAATGCAGAACGGCCCCATGAAGAGCTTGACGAGCCCGGTGGACAGTAGGACGAGGGCGGGGATGCCCTGCCAGTCCTCGGCGAGCAGCGCCATCTGGGACTCTCCTGCAAACATCACGAAGGGCAGGAGGATTCCCAGGCTGCCGAGTATCAGACCACAGAAGACCGCCTTCTCAACGGGCCTGTCTCCGAACAATGACGCCAGTCTCTCGGTCAACAGGCTGAAGCCTCGGTAGAGAAGGCCGCAGGCGATGCCCAAAAGGACGAGTGGCACGAGCCAGACGAGCTCTCCCTCCTGTATCCGTATCGCATCGAAACGGTAGAGACCTTCGTGACCACCCATCAACGCGTTCATAAGCATGAACGTGGCAAGGCCGCCGAAGATGGCCACTAGGTTGAGGAGCATCTTGGTCCTCCTGGGAAAGACCGTCTCCTCTTCGGAATCCGCTTCCGTCTCGAGGGGTGCCACGAATCCGAAGAGCGGTGCGCCGAAGATGGCGCCGAGGGTGGCGGAGATACCGATTTCGGTGAGCTCGGATAGCTCGCGCCCTGCAATCCTCATGCGATCGCCCGCCCAGGTGCAAAGCCCCGCTATCGAGCCTGTCAGCCCGGCTTCTGGGCCGACGCAACCCCCGAAGAGCAGGGGAAGGAGGGCCGCGACGGTGGAGACGCCTACGTTGTCGTAGCGATAGCGCCTGTCTTTCCTGACCTTGCCCATAACCTCCGAGAGTTCAGGCGGTAGCTTGCCGAAATGTTTTGCATAGAGCCCGATGACCATACCACCTGTGACGCAGACGATCAGAGGAAACAGGGATAGGCCACTCGTGGGGTAGAGATGGTTCCAGATGAAATCTATTCCAAGATTCATCACATACAGGAATGCCCAGACGAAGAGACCGACGAGCGCGCCAGTCATCATGACGAACACGAGGAACAGGACATGACCGTTCGGCCTGGCGGACCGATCCGCAGCTCTCCTCATACGTGCTCTCCTTACCGCATGGTGTGGCCGCTTGCCATTCTAGGTGTAATGGCGGGCATGGACTACATGAAACGATACGACATGATGGCGGAAAGGCGGTCTACCGCTGACGTGAGTCCATCAGTCTAGGGGGGTGTCATCTCCCGTGGTGTCAGCCATCGGTCATGGCTGCGCGGCAGGTCCGTCCTGTTCCCAAACTAGGTGCGCGGTCGACAGCAGACACACCATACGGTACTGGCCTTTCCAGCACGACCAAAAAAGGAGCAGCTCCGATTGTCGTCGGAGCTGCTCCCAATCCCTTGAAACTGTCTACGAACGCCACGGGCCGTTCGTGGTGAGGTTACCGTATGTAGACGACAGGCTTGATGAGGTCGCGGGGCTTCTTGTCCATGGCGTCATAGGCGTCGGCAATCTTGTCGAAGCCCTCGAACTTGTAGTTGAGCATCTCGCCCGGNTGCACGCGNTCGCACTCGATGAGCTTGAGGAGCTGCTGGATGCGATAGGCACCTCCCGGGCAGAATCCACACTTGATCGTGACATCGGACATGCCAAGACCCCAAAGCCTCGTGGGAACCTCGTAGGAGTCTCCCGGGTCCATAAAGGCGATGTTCGAGACCGTCCCGTTCGGGCGTACGAGCTTGAGTGCCTGGTTCATGCACGAGACATCGGGAACCGTGATGATGGCACGATCGACCTGCCCGTCATTCGCGGAGAGGATCTGTTCGACAGTGTCGCCATCCTTGTAGCTGATGATGTCGGTCGCCCCATACTTCTTCGCGAGCTCGGCGCAATTGGGACGAGTCCCGATGGCAAAGATGCGACCTGCGCCTTTGAGCTGCGCTCCTGCAATGGACATAAGCCCAACGGGTCCGATGCCAAACACGACGACGGTGTCACCATAGGCGATGTCGGCATTATCGGCGGCATGGAACCCCGTAGACATCATGTCGACCGTCATGAGCGCATCCTCGATGGAGACGCCCTCAGGCTGATGGACGAGATTGGCGTCAGCATTGTTGACCTTGAAGTACTCGCCAAACACGCCGTCGCCATGGAACATGAACTTAAAGCTCGCCATCAGGCCATGGTCATGTGCGTTGTTCGCGCCTCTCTCCTGCAGCGCCGTGGCCTCCCAGTCCGGGGTGCAGCAAGGGACCACGACGGCATCGCCCGGCTTGAAGTTCTTGACCAGCGATCCGACCTCCTCGACTACCCCCACCGACTCGTGGCCAAGGATGGTGTTAGGTTTCGCGACGCCAGCGTGTACGGTATGCGTGTCGGACGAGCAGATCGCAAGAGCGGTCGGTCTCACAATCGCATCGAGTGGTCCTGCCGTCGGCTTGTCCTTCTCCACCCATCCAGCCTTGCCCTGCTCAAGAAATGCGAACCCTTTCATGTCGTACTCCCTTCCCTGCTCTGCGATATTCGATTTACATAGCAAGAATAGCACTGGGGTGGTCGCCAATTCTTACATGCTTACAGGATGGCTCGTGGGCACTTGATGTTGCCCAAGCGCCTATGCCGGGCTGTTCGCTCGTGGCGGCGGAGCTCCGGCATTCGGAGATGACATCCATCAAAGGGACGGGCCGAAGATTTTCTCGAACATTCCTCTGCTCTAGCGTTGCTGGTCTGCCAGTTTCTTTTGGCGGCTCTTCGCGGCACGGAATATGCAGTAGAACACAAGGTACGCGAGGAAAGACGTAAAGATGCCCGTTCCTACGCCCATCGCAAGGTTCACCAGCCAATGCACCTGATCCATGCCAAGAACCTGGGCTTCGGCGACGTCGCAGCATAGCATGTACAGGAGTACCACCGCGACTCCCGTCAACGAGGATATGAGTCCGAAATAGCCGGACGGGAACGTCTCGGCATCCGAGAAGCGCACATGTTCGTCGACGATTCCCTTGCGCACCTGCATGATGGTACAGACCAGGCAGGTTATCAGCAGCAAGGCCAGCATGAACAGGGTCGAACCGTCTATGACCATCGCATCGGTTACGATTGATTGCACCTGAGCCAGCATGAGGCTGTAATAGATATAGACGCATAGGCCGCCTATCAGCATCAGGAATCCGGTCTTGTAGATCCGGTTCACCTCCGCATACTCGCGCTCGTCCTTCTCGCCGAAGTATCGCTTCCATCCATCCATGAGTTTCATGATGTCTACCCCTCTTCCCAGAACAGCTCGTCGAGTGTCTTTCCCAAGGTCTTGCAGATGGCGGTACATAGCTTTAGCGAGGGGTTGTAGTTCCCCGTCTCTATCAGACCGATGGTCTGGCGCGTTGCCCCCACTGCGGTGGCGAGTTGCGCCTGGGACATGTCCGCCTCGACGCGTGCCACCTTCAGACGCATGTTCCTGTTTTCCGTATCCATTGACGCTCCTCATGTACCACGATATACATTGCAACTTGCAAGAAATATATTGCATATCTGGCAAGATGTCAAATATATATTGCAGACATGACCACCCGATGCCATTCGCTGTGATTGAGCAGAAATGATGACGCAGATTGACTGTGAGAGAGCGTAGAGTAAGATATATCGAAACGATATGTATCGACTCGATATATTGAGGAGAGAAATGTTAGAGCACATCATCCTCGGATTCCTGATGACCAAGGACAGGAGCGGCTATGACCTGAAGTGGCTGATGGAGAACAGCACGTCCTATTTTATCAACGCGAGCTTTGGTAGCGTCTACCCGGCATTGAAACGGCTTGCCCAAAAGAACCTGGTCACACTCCATGAGGCGGTGGAGGGTGGCAAATACAAGAAGATGTATCGGATTACCGATTCAGGAAAAGCGGCGTTCCTACAGTGGGCCGAGGAGCCGATTGTGTTTGAGAGATCGAAGCAGGACCATCTGGCAAAGATCTTCTTCTACGAGTTCATACCAAAAGAGACGGCAATCGGCAATCTGAAAGACTTGGCACATCAGGTCGAATCGGTCGCCAAAGAACTGACCGGGCAGAAGAGCGAGAAAGAGCGCGAGGTGGATATCTATAAATACTATTACCGATATGCTGCCATGTGCTACGGCGTCGAGTATTACGACTTCGTGCTTCGCTGGTGCGGCACATTGATCGACCGGTTGGAGAACGATCCCGAGACAGCCCGCAGCGAGCGGCAGAGATAGAGTCTGTCGGACATCGGATTCCTTGTTCCGGCACAACCAAAAGGAGATGTAGAGATGAGGGTATTGGCGATTCTGGGCGGACCGAAGAAGAAGGGCAAGACCGCCACGGCACTTCGGATGTTTGAGGAGAAAATGAAGTCGGCGGGCAATGAGGTGGAAGAGATATGCACCACTGACTACAAGATAAACGGCTGTCTCGGCTGCTTTGCCTGCATGGCAAACCCAAGCGAACCTGGTTGCATCCAGCAAGACGATGCCCGGCAGGTCTTCGAAAAGCAGATTGCGGCTGATGTCATCGTCATGGCTTCTCCGATTTTCTGCTTCTTCCTTACGGCGCAGATAAAACCGCTTATCGACCGAGACTTCTGTTTCTCCAACACTTCCTTGATGAACGGGAAGCGCATGGCGCTGCTTACGACCTGCATGGGTGAGACGGAGGGAAATGCGGACCTGGCGCAGGAATTCTTCCGCAGGTCATTTGACGGAGAGACCGATGGCTTCTTCCACGGCACAACGTTGGTTGGGACCTATAATGTGCCCACCAGCGATGCGCCGGATTTCGAGCAGAGGGCGGAAGCGGTCGCAGAGAAGATGGTGCGCGATATATCGAATTCATAAGCAAAGCGCCATCAGGACCGCGAGGATGTCATCACGCTCCTGTCTAGGAGGTGCTGGACGTGAGAACGCTCTACCTGGTAGGTGGCACGATGGGCGTCGGCAAGACGACCGCCTGCAAGGTCCTTGCCAATGACCTACCCAACAGCGTGTTTCTCGACGGCGACTGGTGCTGGGACCTGCATCCGTTCCGCGTGACGGACGAGACCAAGCATATGGTGATGAGCAATATCGTCACCTGCCTGAACAACTTCCTTTCCTGCGCGGCCATCGAAAGCGTTGTCTTCTGCTGGGTCATGCACGAGCAGGACATCATCGACGAGATCTTGTCGAAGCTCGACCTTACAGACGTGCGCGTAATTGCCGTGTCTCTTACCTGTGATGAGCGAACGCTGCGTGACCGACTGGCGCGTGACGTGAGTGCTGGGTTGCGCGAACCTGACGTCATCGAGAGGAGCGTGGCTCGGCTGCCGCTCTATGTCTCGCTCAAAACTGTACAGGTGGATACGACCTCGCTTTCTCCTAGCGAGATCGCGCGATGTATCGAAGGCCTCTGACGTCTCCGAGGACAATTCGGTTTGGTCCAGTCATGCCATGGTCCGCAGCGAACGAGAGCGTGCTGCGCGGCGCAGCTTCTATCAGCGATATGGCGACGATAGCCATCACGGCTGCGTCCCAAGTCTCCGCCTGATCTCCTGTGGGGCCTGCTAATAGACCCGCTGTACCATTCGCGATGGCGCACCGCTTGCTGTCGAACTTGTCGGGCTCGATACTCTATACTCTACATACTTTGAAACGGTGTTATGCCTTAGTGGCTTACGTTTTTGGTACGACGATAGTGGTTGCGTTTTACATGTCTTCATATTTGTGAAAACGGGGGCGGGGAATGAGTAAAAAAACTGGATGCACTAATGTTCACAAGCGCGGGCATAGGGCGCTAACTGCGGTATTGATGATATGCATGGCCCTGTCGCTGTCGGTTTTCACAGGGGTACAGATGGCCTTCGCGGCCGACATACCGGTAGATATCTCTGGTGCGACAACCGACCTGCAAAGGGGCGCGGCACTTCGCGCGGCAATCTCGACGGCAGTGGACGGGGACACCGTGGTGATCCCGGCGGGAACCTATGATGTGGCTTCGGGGGGCGCCGGTATCAATGTGGGCGCGAAGGCAATCAACCTGAGGGGCGCCGGCAGCGGCCAGACCATCTTGGATGGCAGCCATATCACCAGTACAGCAGCTGCATATGCAGCAATCTTCAAGCAGAGAATCGATGACACGTCAAAGACGATTACCTATTCGGGGATTACCTTCCAAAACGGAGGGACAAACAAAAGTAGCGGGATAGATTTCCTTTGCTACCACGATGCAACGCCCAGTGTTTCATCGACACTCGTGCTGAATGACATCGCCGTGATAGGAAACAAGAATGCCGGAGTGAACATCAACTCGGCGAAGGTGATCGCCAATGGGCTCCAATCCAGCGGCAACGCAGTGGCGGGCGTTAGCATAGGCGACCTCCACGGCAGCGCAAGCTTTGTCGGAAACGACTACTCGTTCACCGAAACCAAGTCCATGGCCAGCACAGTCAACCAAAAAGTTGGCGTCTATATAGATAAGGCAAACACCGCATATACGGTGAGTGCCTCATACAAAGATGCGATGAAGGTGGCACAGTCCGTTTTCTGGTCATCGGCAAAGGCCACCGAGACTCCAGTTGACAACTTTGTGGTTACCGGAGGCGGAATTAGCAGTCTGTTTTACCTTGGTCTGCCAGACCCAACGAGCATTACCCTTCCCACGGGCTTGAAGACGCTGACAGAGGATGGCACCGCGATTCCTATGACAGAGAATCAGTTCTCATTTGATGTAAGCGAAGCGGTATCCAACGGAGCCGTTGCGACCGGTACGACGTTCACGCCGACCATGAGTGCGGATGGAACCATCACCTTCAGTGCCGGCGCAATCCCCATAAGCAGCGCTGGTACCTATACCTATACGGTCAGAGAGACGGGAACCGTCCCAGGGTATACGCAGGATACGAACTACTACGAGATATCGTACGTGGTAAGCAAGGGTGCCACCGCGCTCACCGCCTCATCGCCCACGATAACGAAATACGATTCAGAGGGGAACCTGCTGGCAGGCACTGAGATCAAATTCGAAAACACGCGCCTGCGTTTTGCGGTGTCATACGACGGTAACGGCAACACGTCGGGTACGGCTCCAACTGACGCGTCGTCCCCATACCATCTCGATGATGTGGCGACGGTGCTTGGTGGCGATGCGATTTCTCGCACTGGATACATATTCACTGGCTGGAACACGGAGCCTGATGGCACGGGTACTTCCTATGCAGCTGGGACGACGTTCGCCGTAACGCACGACGTGGTCCTCTACGCGCAATGGGCGAGCGCTCCCTCTGTCGCTTCGCCGAATATCACCAAGACGGTCTCCGGAAGTGATCCTAGCCTTTCGGGTAGAACCTTCCACTTCACCATTGCGGCCAATGCGAATAACCCTGTCGGTGGCGAGAGCGGGCTTTCCACGACCGCCGACATTGCCGGATCCAAGCTCGTGGACTCCAATCCATACACGCTCATTGCAGCTTTCGGTACCGCGACCTTCACAAAAACCGGCACCTACGTCTATACGATCACCGAGACGCCAGGTACCGATACCGGCTATACCTACGACACCTCCACCTATACCTGGACGGTCGTCGTCGCAGACAATGGTGAGGCCATCGCAGACAATGTCGAATCCGGTGCATTCACGACAACCGCTACGCTGACGAATTCCAACGGCTCCGCAGTGACCACGGCATCCTTCGCCAACACCTATACGGCGCCAAAGATACCCGCAAAGATTTCGCCCACTTCCAGCATCATTCCGCAGACCGGAGACCAGACGTCGCTGGTCTCGTCCATCGCTGTTCTGCTGCTTGCCATAAGCACGGGCATCGTGGGCATCTCCTTGAAGATACGCCGAGAAACGAGCAGATAGACTCTTCGAGCGTCGGCATCCATCAGCGGATACCGACGCTCGAGACATTTATCCAATACGGAGAGGTTCCAGCTGCTCTCCATATTGTCTAGATAGCCCNTGCNCCNGAGCCACCACGNTTCATGCNGTCTTGCCACTCCCGCGAAATCAATCGGAGAGCATCCTAGTTCGTTCCGAAATCCACACCCATCGACTCTGTGAGTCGCATCGACTCATCGGTGAGACTTCCCTCGTCGGTGAGGATAGGCGTGTCGAGAATCGCCTTGATGGAACCGGCTGTCGTGGCTNCCTCGACAATGACCTTTTTNGACTCAGGAGAGTAGCGTGAATAGTCGTCGCCCTCCGTGGCGATGATGCCTTCCATCTTGAAGACGAGAGGGAGAAACCTCGCGTCGAGTCTGGCAAGGAAGCTGTAGAACATGTAAGTTCTCCGACGTATGGCATCGCACTGGAACGACGCATTCTCGAGCTCGGCCACGATTGCGTCTGCCTGCGCGGCGTTTCCCTTGGCAACCTCGAGCTTCTCCTCTGCCTTCTTGCTTGTGATGAGTCCCATGACGAGCAGGGCAGGACCTGCAACGACTCCACCGAGTACCATCATGCCGCCCGCCATGCCGAGGCCTCCAGCTGCGATGGAGCCACCACCGAAGAAGGCCAACGTTGCGTTTGAGGCTGCCGCTCCGCCGAGAGTGGCGATTGCCGTTCCGGTGGAGGCAGAGGCAAGGGTCGTTGCCGCCCCATAGGCTCCTATGGCGGTCAAAGCTCCTCCGGTTATTCCGGCGCTGGCTCCTGCGACTACGGTGGCGACGAATTGGCTCATTTCCTTGAGTTCCTCGAAGGATTCCTTATCGATATGGAACTTCTTAAGCTCTTCCAGACCGATGGAATCAGCGAGCTCGATGTTCTTGATCTTTTCAAAGCTATCAATGAATTTTCCAATGCTGCTATCGAGGACGAATACCTTCTCATCTCCAAGACGGGAAAGCGATGTTCCACAGGCTTCACGCGAGCGATTAAGGGATTTCTTTGCCTGGGCAGCCCTTGAATTGGCGTCGTCCGTGATGTCGTTTGCCCTCTTGTTGTCGAACGCGCCCTTTGCGGTCTTCTCGGCGCCCGCCGCCCCCGCGACGACGGCTGGAACGATAAAAAGCAGGGGAATGGGCATCTTCTGCCTCCTAGTTGTCTTCGATAAGGTCGTGGATGGCATCGGCGACGGCCAGCTGGCGGACGGATATCCTATTCGCGATGGGCTCGATTTCGTTGTAGGGTCGCTTGCTTTGCGCGATTAATGCTTTTTCACACTCGAGGTCGGTAACGGCACCGTAGTAGTTCCTCATCTCTTGGAGCACCACAGGGTCAAGTCCGAGCTTCTGGCTGACGAACCGAATGAGGTCGATTTCGCTGTCATCAAAGCCGTCCGCTCCGGCAATGGTGAGCATGTCCCAGCAGAGCGTCTTCTTCTCCTGATCACTGAGGTTCAAGTTCTCCAGTGTCTTCTGGGCGCCAATCTTCACGGCGTTCAGGTGGCCGAACTCCTCCTTGTTGGCTTCGACCTGACTCAGGCATTCGGTCATCAGGTCGTCGCCGTATTCATTGAAGTGCTCATCGATCTCGTGGCCTATTTCTACGAACTTTCTGTACTCTTCCTGGGTGACGTTTCCGTCGGCAAATGCGAGGTAGGCCATGAGCTTGGTGAAAGTAGTTGTTGTGGGAGGAAGACCCGATGCTTTCTCGTCGGACTTGTCGTATCCCTCCTTGAATTCATTGACCAGAGTCGTCGCTATGCCGGCTCCAGCCGATGCGGCGTCGGACAGCTTGTGCACAGCGTCGTTGACATCAAAGTTCTTGGCATTCTCTTGCACGGTTTTCACGCCGTCGTTGAGGGTTTTCTTTAGGCCGTCCAAGTCAATTCCCTTGATGTTTTCCATGCTTCCTCCTACAGCTTGAAGACGTCATCGGACCCCATCAGGTCGTCGAACTCCTTCTGGGTGTGGAACTGCTGGTGTCTTCCGAGAGACTCCTGCAGGCTCGCGTTCGCAGCGATGTAGCCGTCCGCGTCATCTGCGAGAATCGCGCTGTCCATGGCATNGATTCCTGACTCGAAGAAGTCAATACGCGTCCCGAGATACTTGTCGACGAGCGTTTCCATCTCAAGGTGGTACCGCTCGTATCCCGCGACTGACTCTCTGCAGCGCCTCTCAATGACCAGTCGATTCTCATGTGCGATTCGCGCGTCATCGGAAGCCTTCTCGTAAATCTTGTAGGCGGTGATGAAGCAGTAGACCGCCAGGGCATCTAGGGAGTAGCGCGCGAGCAGCTTTTCCGTTCCAGGCGGGAGCTCTATCGCAAAGGAGCTCTTAACGACGTCAATGAGCATACCGGTCTTGTCTGCGTATAGTCCGTCGAGATT